>Ga0302319_10006392_pt1 | contig 23401 bp, 21 predicted proteins | sample Bog_T0_2_FD_203319 | JGI IMG/M metagenome (GOLD analysis project Ga0302319, IMG submission 203319) | Peat permafrost microbial communities from Stordalen Mire near Abisko, Sweden - Bog_T0_2 | ecosystem: Environmental > Terrestrial > Soil > Wetlands > Peat | place: Sweden: Abisko, Stordalen Mire...
GCGGCCTCTCTGTTTGAACTATTTCCTACTTCCTATCCCCAACTTCCGCCGTCTGCACCTTCTGCTGCTCAGACGGCAGCGTGTGATTCTCCAGCGCCAGCGCCTCAGGCATATACTTCAGCGCCGCGTTCACCTGCGGATCCCATGTCACGATCACCTGGCTACCAGCGGCCTGTCCAAACTGCGCCGTGAACAGTTCTGTCTTGACCCGCGCCTTCACCCAGTCCAGGTTGTCCGCAAACTCCTTGTCGGTGAACTCCACGTTCTTCGACTTCAGATAGTCCTTGAACTCCTGCTGCAGCGCCGGAGTCATATCGAAATCCCGGCTCACCGTATGCGTCGCCATGTAGTGCCGGCTAAAGTCCGAGAACGCATAGTGGATCAGCATCTCGTCCTGGAAGTGATTGCTCTTCAACTGCGGAATCTTCTCATCCGGAGTGATCCCACCGCCGCCATACACAGTTCGCCCGGCATCGGTCTTTTCCACTTCCTTGTTCGTGTCATTCGCCGGCTTCGCACCATCGCGGACATAGTAGTAGTCATACAGCGAAACGCCATCGTAGTTCCGCTGGATCAGCCGTCCGGAAGGCGTGTAATAGTGATACGTCGTCAGCGCCAGGCCACTATCTTCCGAGATCGGAAACACGGTCTGCACTAACCCCTTGCCAAACGTCGTCTCGCCCACAATCAGTGCGCGATCATGGTCCTGCAGCGCGCCCGAAATAATCTCCGCAGCCGACGCCGTATTCCGATCCACCAGCACCACGATCGGATACTTCGTATTCGATCCCGCCGGAACGTTGTACACCTGGTCCGGGAACACGCCCTTGCGCGCCCGCTGCGACACCACAATATCGCCCTTCTTTAGGAACTTGTCGCACACGTCCACAGCCTGGTTCAGCAACCCGCCCGGATTGCTGCGCAAATCGATCAGCAGCCCCTGCAAGTTCGGCCCAAACGAATCCAGCGCATGTTGCACCTCATTGGAGGTCGTCTCCATCTCGCCCGTGATCCGGATATACCCGATCCCCGGCTGAATCATGAACGCCAGATCCACCGACTTCTCCGGAATCTCATCCCGCATCAGGTCAAACGTGAGCGGCTTGGTCGATCCCTCGCGCATCATCGTTACCGTCACGTGTGTCCCGCGAGGTCCCTTCAGCAGCGTGGCCACGCCCAGCGTGTCCATATGTTCCACCGGCTTCCCGTCGACCGAAAGAATCACATCGCCTGGCCGAATCCCCGCCCGAAACGCCGGAGTCCCTTCCATGGGCACCACCACGACGACCTTGCTGTCTTGCAGCGCAATCCGCATGCCGACGCCGAAGTACCGTCCGCTCTGCTCCTCGCGCATCTCCGCATACGACTTCGGATCGTAGAAGTTCGAGTGAGGATCCAGCACATGCAGCATCCCCGGAATCGCCCCGTCGTAGATCGCCTTATCGACGTGGTCCTTATCCAGCTTGTTCGCGTAATTCGCCTCCACCAGCGAATAAACATCCGTAAATTGCTTCATGGAGTCGCGCAGTTGCGACTCGTCCGTGGCCGACTGTGCCGCAACCCGGCCGCCGGCCAGCGAGCCCGCGAACCCGCAGGCTGTTAAAAAGATCGTTGCTGAAAAGAGTGCGCGACGCATCGGGGAAGCCATCATGAAAGGGAAGAACCTCAAGGGTGAAAACAGGGAAAACGCCGGCCGGACCTGCGCCATTGCAGCCGCTTCCGGTTGGACGGAGTATAACATCGCCACGTTAGCCGCCGCTGCGGGTCCGGGAGCCCCAGGTCTCGCTTTTGAGACATCGGTTCCATAATCTTCCTCACTGGACGGCCCAACCTCTCTCAGACCTCCCACAGGAGCGTAACCACGGGTAGAATGAAAATTGCCAGATAACCTCTTCCAAGCCGCGCGGTCAAATCCTCATCAGACCGCAGGGCGAGCACCCCGCACAGGGGTTTCTGCATAAGGAACGGATGACCGAGAAGCTTACACGCATCAACCTCCAGGGCCGATTGACGAGCAAGGGCCGCTTCATGACCAAGTCCTCCATCGCAGCCACCGTTGTCCTCGCCGCGTTCGCCACCACGGCAGCGTTCGCACAGGCGCCGGCCCCCGCGTATACCGCTTCGGGCGCGAACTTCCAGCCAGCTTCCAATCTCACCCTGCCTCCTCTGCCGACCCCCGCGCCCATCACCCCCAACGGCGATGTGGTCGAAGACGCCGTCGCGCGCATCAACGACCAGATCATTACACGCACCGAGTACCAGGCCGCTGAGAATCAGATTCTCCAGGAAGCTCGTCAGGACAATCTGTCCCAGGCCGAACTCGACGACCGCGTCAATAATCTCCTCCGCGATCTCATCGACGAGCAGCTCCTTCTCTCCAAGGGCAAGACGCTCAACATCACCGGCGACGCCGAAACCATTCGCGAGCTCGACGACATCCGCAAGAAGAACAACCTTCCGTCCATGGAAGCTCTTGAGAAGGCCGCCGCCACCCAGGGCGTCTCGTTCGAAGACTTCAAGCAGCACATCCGCGACCAGATCATCCGCCAGCAGGTCGTGCGCAACGAAGTCGGCAGCCATCTCAACATGACGCACGCCGATGAGCTCGCCTACTACAACGCCCACGCCCAGGAGTTCGCACTTCCCGAGCAGGTGCATCTCAGCGAGATCCTGATCCCGACCCCTGAGAACGCCACCCAGGCCCAGCTCGATTCCGCCCTCGCGAAGGCTAACGGCACAGCCGGCAAGCTTCACGGTGGCGCCAGTTTCGCAGCGGTTGCAAAGACGGACTCCGGTGGCCCCACGGCCGCGGCAGGTGGCGACCTCGGTGACTTCAAGCGCGGTGCCCTCGGCGACGTCCTTGAAAAGGCCGTCTTCCCGCTTCCCGTCGGCGGCAACACCGATCCCATCCGCACCCGCCAGGGTTACGTCATCCTCCACGTCGACTCCCACCAGCAGGCCGGCGTCCCGCCGCTGAGCGATCCAGCAGTGGAAAACAAGGTGCAGGAGGCGCTCTACTTCCAGCAGCTACAGCCTGCCCTTCGCGCCTACCTCAGCAAGGCCCGCGCCGATGCGTACATGGAAACCGCTCCCGGCTTCGTAGACACTGGCTCGGTGACCACCAAGAAGTCCACCGCGCAGATCGCTTACACCTCGTACAAGGCGCCGCCGCTCAAGAAGAAGATCAGGGCCAAGCAGCGCCTCGAGCAGGAGAAGGCCAATCGCGCCCAGGCTGAATTAGCCGCCGCCCGCGAACGTGTCGCCCAGAAGGAAGCCGCGCGCGCCGCAAAAGTCAGCGCTGCCAACGGGGGCAAAGTCGACGTAGCGTACAAGCCTAAGAAAATTCACCGCGAGAAGATCCGTTACGGCGAAGCTCCCGAGCAGTCCCTACCCAACGGAACAGCAGAAACGTCCGTAGGTGGCTCCATCGGCGCGCCCATTACCGGTCAGGCCCCTGGCGTAGCCATGTCGCCAACCGAGTCCATCACCTCCATCACCACCGGTACCGGTGCCGACGAGGACAACGCGGATCCGTTCGCCAACGCGGCCGCCGCCCACAAGAAAGTTCGCTTCGCTAACTTCGAGGCCCAGGCCGAAGAGCGCGTAGCCAAGGAGCGTCTGACCAAGGCAGAAGCCAAGGCTGAGACCCGCCCCATCCCCGTCACCCCCACCGAGAACGCGGACGAGAAGGTACGTGCCCAACCCCTCGGCCTCAACGGCGACACAGTCGCCAAGAAGAAGAAGCCCAAGCACCAGAAGGGTGAGCTGAAAGAGCGGTTCGAAGAGAAGCCAAAGGAGCCCAAGGAGACGCCCAACACCGTCGCCCCGACGGTCAACCCCACGCTAGCGACCCCCGCTCCTGCACCACCCACCAGCCCAACCCCCTAGCCTCCGCACCAACCGCACCACCAAACGAGGGCCAACCGGCCCTCGTTTCTGTTTCAACCACGAACTAACAACTGACAATCACCCGGCCCCATCACAGCATCCACCCCGCCCACTGTCGTATCCTTGCCCCATCCATGAAAGACTTCTTCATCGCCGACGCGGCCCGCTTCGAAAACCAGCCCATCACCAGCTTCTTCATCGTCGCCTCCATCTCCGCGCGCGACCGCAAGCCCAGCGGCCAATACCTCGCCATCACCCTCGCCGACAAGTCCGGCCAGTTCGAAGCCCGCATGTGGGATGATTTCGCCGACGTAATCCAGACCTGCACTACCGGCTGCTACGTAAAAGTTCAGGGCCAAGTCTCCAAATACCAGGGCAAGTTCCAGCTCACGCTCACCAAGATGCGCCTCGCCGCCGCCGCCGAAGTCGACAAGGCAGACTTCGTCCCCACCACCCAATACGACATCCCCTCCATGGCCGCCGAGCTCCGCACCTACGTCGACGCCTTCACCAACCCGCACCTCCGCCGCCTCGTCCTCGCCTTCCTCGACGACCCCACCCTGGGCCCCCAGTTCCTCGAAGCCCCCGCGGCCAAGCGACTCCACCACGCCTGGATCGGCGGCCTCCTCGAGCATGTCCTCCACCTCGTCCGACTCTGCCTTGCCACCGCACCCTTCTACCCCGAAGTCGATCCCGACCTCCTCGTCACCGGAGCCATCCTCCACGACATCGGCAAGCTCCGCGAACTCTCCTGGGACAGCAGCTTCGACTACACCCTCGAGGGCCAACTCATCGGCCACATCTCGATAGCCCAGCGCCTCCTCCAGGAAAAAATCACCCAGCTCGACGCCGAAGCCGCCCTCGCCAGAGCGTTGTCATCGCAATCGGAGGCCGCGCCCCCCCAAGATCTGTCATCTCGACCGGAGTCCCCGCTTTTTGCGGACGCAGCGGAGAAACCTGCAGTTTTACCTGGCGAACCAGCCCCCTCGTCCTCCGCGCAGGAGTTCCCCCCGAACCTCCGCCTCCTCATTGAGCACATGATCCTCTCCCACCACGGGAAGCTCGAATTCGGCAGCCCCAAACTCCCCATGACCCCGGAAGCCATGCTCCTCTCGGCACTCGACGACCTCGAAGCCAAATTCCAAGCTCTCCGCAACGAGTTCGTCTCCGCCACAGCCTCCGGCCGCTCCGCCTCCGAACCCACCGACTGGGTCCGCAGCATGGACAGAGCCCTCTTCAACTCCAAGGCTTGGCTAGCCTCCACTCAAACCAAATCCACCAAAGACTAACCCTGCAGTCCTGCCATCGGGCCGAAGGGCTGCGACTCAGTTTTCCGTTGGCTTCGTGATGTGATCGACGACAAGATTCGGCACGGATTCGTGCACCGCTTCGAGCTTGAGCCCCAGTTGTTCCTGCACCGCCGTGAAGATGGATGGCCAGCTATCCGGATCGCGCGCGGACCATTCGCGGCCAAATTGAAGCGTGTAATTATAGGTGCCGGTGAGACCGGTCTGATCGACGATGGGAGCTTCTACCATAGAACTCAGAGCGGCGGCGATCGCCCGCATAGAAGCATTTGAACCAATAAACTCGAGGCCATGCTGCGATCCATGTGCCTGAACATTGGCAGGTGGCGGCGGTGGCGGTGCCTCTCCATTGGCTGGAGGTGGAGGCGTTGGCACAGCCTGCATCTTAACGCCGCTCTTCATCATGACCAAGTTATAGATAGAGCTATTGCGAGTTTCAAGGTGCGTCTTCAGTCCCAGGCGCTCGGCCAGCAGCACGCGAATCGCGTTTCGCTTTTCCAGCCGAACTTCGTTATCGGTAAGCTTGGCGAGTCTCGCATCGGCCGCGTCATCTGACCGGAGCTTGATGTCATAGAACGTGTTTGTGGCCCACTCCGGCGCGCCGACAATCGGAGCATCGTAGCCATAAGCAATCTGCAAAAGGGTCTTGATCGGAAGGTTCGTAGCTTCGAAGCGGCTGGAGTGCGTTGGACTGGAGACGGATACGTGAAAATTCGCGTCCGGCGGCGGGGACTGGCGAATCGACGCAATATCAAACGTGAGCGTAGGAGTGTAGTTCGGTTCTTCTACGATGGGCGCCTGCGCGTGCAGACACATGCCTGAAGAGAAGACAAGAAAGGCCGCGGGCAAACCGATCGGTCGCTGAAAGATGCGGAACATGGGTGTAGGTCTCCTTGTGGAGATAATACGGCCGAACGAATGCTCCGGTTCCCGCATCTCCACCAAATGCTGTCCAAGGTTCCGCGTGAGCCCTGTGGTGAACCGGAGGGCGCGGAGGATGCGAAGCCTTCGCCGTCCGCGCAGCACGACGATTTATAATCAAAAGTTCATGCTTCGTTTCTCCACAGCCGGCGAAAGCCACGGCGAGTCCCTCGTTGCGCTGCTCAGCGGTCTACCCGCGGGCATCCCCGTAGACCAGTCCTTCCTCGACCACGAACTCTGGCGCCGCCAGCAGGGCTATGGTCGCGGCGGTCGCATGCGCATCGAGCGCGACACCGCCCATATCCTTTCCGGAGTACGCCACGGCCACACCATCGGCTCCCCCATCGCGATGACCCTCGCCAACAACGACTGGAAAAACTGGGAAGACATTCTCCCCGTAGCCGAGGGCGACCCCGAAAAGCACAAGGCCGTAACCAGCCCCCGTCCCGGACACGCCGATCTAGCCGGAGCCCTCAAGTACAACTTCCCGGACGCCCGCTACATCCTCGAGCGAGCCTCCGCCCGCGAATCCGCCGCCCGCGTAGCCTGCGGAGCGGTCGCCAAAATGCTCCTCCGCTCCCTCGGAATCGAGGTAGCCAGCCACGTCACCCGAGTCGGCTCCGCCGAACTTTCCCGCGAAGCCACCTTCCAGGAAATCGCTGAGCTGGCCAGCAGGGAAGTCGTCCTCCTCGCCTGCGTAGACCCCGAATCCGAAGCCCGCATGAAGGCCGAAGTCGACGTCGCCCTCCGCACCGGCGACACCATCGGCGGCATCTTCGAGGTCGTCGTCCACGGCCTCCCCCCCGGCATCGGCACCCACGTCAACTGGGATGAGCGCCTCGACGGCCTTCTAGCTCAGGCGGTCATGAGCCTCCAGGCAGTCAAAGCGGTAGAGCTAGGCCGAGGCGTAACCGCCGCCCAATCCCCCGGCTCCAAGGTCCACGACGCCATCACCTATACCAGCGGCGACGTCCGAGATTTTACGAAGTTCACCCGCGAGCACAACAACGCGGGAGGCCTCGAAGGAGGAATCTCCAACGGCCAGGACCTCGTCATCCGAGGCTATCTGAAGCCCATCTCGACCCTCCGCCGCCCGCTCGCCTCGGTCTCCTTCGAAACCCGCGAAGCCACCAAAGCATCCTATGAACGCTCGGACGTCTGCGTAGTCCCCGCCGCCGGAGTAGCCGCGGAAGCCATGGTCGCCCTCACCGTAGCCCGCTCGCTTCTCGAGAAATTCGGAGGCGACAGCCTCACCGAACTCCACCGCAACTACACTGGCTACTGCAACCAGATAAAATCCTATTAGCGTACTGATCGATACGGAACATGCCCACCGACACCAAACTCGAGACCCCTGAAGCCAAGGAAGCCAAGAAGTTGGCGCGCATCGCCACCCGCGACGAGGTCCGCAAGACCGCCCCCAAGCTTCATGAGGTCATCCTGTACCCCGACCCCATCCTCCTCAAGAGGGGCGAACCGGTAACCGAGTTCACCCCCGAGCTATCCCAGTTCGTCGACGAAATGTTCGACAGCATGTACGCCGCGGAGGGCATCGGCCTCGCAGCCCCCCAGGTCTCCGTCTCCAAGCAAATCACGGTCATCGACATCAGCTTCAACGAGCGCCCCGAAGATCGCATCGTTCTCATCAACCCCGAAGTCATCGACCGCCGCGGCAAGCAGGTCGAAGAAGAAGGCTGCCTCTCCCTCCCAGACATTCGCGAGAAAGTAGCGCGAGACGCCTGGGTTAAAGTCCGTGCGCAGAACGTCAAAGGGGAATTCTTTGAAGTGGAGGGTACAGAGCTGCTGGCCCGAGCCATGCTCCACGAAATCGACCACCTCCAGGGCATCCTCTTCATCGACCGCCTAAGCCGCCTCAAGCGAGACCTGGTCCTCCGCCGCATCCGCAAACTCATCAAGAACGGCGACTGGTAGCCCCCAGCAGCGAGGTGCGTCATGAAACTCGTCTTCTGCGGAACCCCAGACTTCGCCGTCCCTAGCCTCCAGGCCCTTGTGGACGCCGGCCATGAAGTCGCCCTGGTCCTAACGCAGCCCGATCGCCCTGCCGGCCGCAAGCAGGAAATCCAAGTCCCCCCAGTAAAGCAGCTAGCCCTCCACTTATGCCTCCCCGTCCTCCAACCCGAGCGGCTAAAGACCAACCAGGATCTTCGTGCGCTACTTGAACAAATAGCTCCAGACGCCATCATTGTGGTAGCTTATGGCCGCATCATTCCGCAATGGATGCTTGACCTCCCGCGCCACGGCAACATCAACGTCCACGGCTCGCTCCTCCCCAAATTCCGAGGTGCCGCCCCGATCCAATGGGCGGTAGCCAATGGCGAAACCGAAACTGGAGTGACCACCATGCTCCTCGACGCTGGCCTTGACACAGGAAATACGCTACTTTTCCACAGCCTTCCCATAGGCCCTTCCACAACATCCCAAGAGCTATATCCACAACTTTCACAAGTAGGCGCAAGTCTCTTACTCAAAACGCTTTCTGGATTGGAAAATGGAACCATAACCCCTCAGCCGCAGGACAACGCCGCCGCAAGTTTGGCCCCAATCCTTACCAAGGAAGATGGTCGCCTCGACCTCCTCCACCGCACTGCCAACCAAACCTACAACCGCTGGCGAGGCTTCACCCCGTGGCCCGGCGCCCACGCACTCTTTCGCGGCAAGCGCTTCCTTATCCACAGAATGCACCCCTCAACCGCAACATTAACTCTTGACCCCAATCAGCTCAACATTTTCACAGACCAGCTCCTTGTAGGCGCCGCGGAAAACACCATCCTGGTCCTCGACGAGGTTCAACTCGAGGGCAAGCCCCGTCTTCCCGGTCCCCAGTTTGTCAAAGATTTCCAGCTTCACCCTAACGAATACCTAAACTAGTAAGTGACATATAAACAAATAGATATACCTAACAGTCGATTCAATACTTTTAGTAACGTTTCCACAGCGCCACCGATTTCCACATGTCAAAATCCCGCACCTCAAACTCGCGTCCCACCAGTCACCCTGTGCAAAAACCAGCACAAAACCTCCCCGCGCAATCTCCCACACTGCCGCAGCAGACCCCGCACGCCCCCATCACCCCAGCCCGTTCCGCTGCCTTCGCCATCCTCGTCCGAGTAGCCGACACCTCCGCCCATTCTGACGATCTCCTCCACGGCCCCGGCATGTCCGCTCTCTCCCAGGCCGACCGCAATCTAGCCCATACGCTGGTCCTGGGAGTCCTCCGCTGGCAGATCGCCCTTGACGCCTGCATCCAACCCCTCCTCCAGCGCCCCGACCCCCTCCCCACGCCCGTCGCCACCGCCCTCCGCATGGGAGCCTTCCAGCTCCTGCATCTCGACCGCATTCCAGCCCACGCGGCCCTATCCGAATCCGTCGAACTCGTCCGCGCGGCCAACCACCCGCACGCCGCCGGCATGGTCAACGCGATCCTCCGCAAGCTCACCCGCCAGCCTCCGGTCGCCGCCAAACTCTACGAGACCACCGCCGCCTTCGCCGAGCGCCTCGCCCACCCTCTCTGGCTAGCCAACCGCTGGGTACAGAACTACGGCCGCACCGCCGCCCTCGCCGTCCTCACCCACGACCAAGCCGAGCCCCAGCCCAGCACCTTGTTCTCGCTACCCCCCCGCTCCGTGCCCTCGCCGATATCCGGGTACCCCGAGGCTTCAGCCTCGGGTCTCATGACCACCGAAAGGGAAGAGGGGGTTTCAACCCCCGACCTCCCGCACCTCGACGACGGCTCCCGCCTGGTAGCCGAGCTAGCCGCCGCCTCCCACCCCAACCCGACCCGCATCTGGGACACCTGCGCCGCGCCCGGCGGCAAGACCCTCATCCTCGCCGCGCGCCATCCCGCGGCCCACCTCCTCGCGACCGATGCGAACCTCCGCCGCCTCCAGTCCCTGTCCACCCGCCTCGAAACCGCCAGCCCCGCCTCCCAAACCAAAACCCTCCACGCCGACGCCACCGCCCTCCCTGGCGCCGAAGGCCTCTTCGACCTGATCCTCTGCGACGTCCCCTGCAGCGGCACCGGCACCCTCAGCCGCAACCCCGAGATCCGCCAGCGCCTTCAGCCCGCCGACCTCGCCCGCCAAGCCGCTCGCCAGCGCGAAATCCTTCTGGCCGCCATGGCCCGTCTCGCCCCCGGAGGTCACCTGCTTTACTCCACCTGCTCGCTCGAACCGGAGGAGAACGAGCAAGTCATCGCCGCCGCACTAGCCGCCGTCCCCAGCATCACCCTGCTCCCGTTAGACCCCATCCTCACTCAGCTAGCCACCACCGGCCTCCTCGCCACGGCCGCCCCCACCGACTTAATCCGCAGCGGCCAACTCCGCACCTTACCCGGCGCCAACTTCTCCGGCGACGGCTTCTTCGCCGCCCTCCTCCACCGCTCCTAGCGTCGCACGCTTGTCCTCGCGTTTGCGCCTTTGCCTTTCTGTCTGTCATTCCGAGCGCAGCGAGGAATTGCTGTCTCCCGTTCTTGCTCTTCTTCCCCACCGGAAGAGCTAGAGCCTCAGCGCAGCATCTGCCCCAGCTGTCGAATAATCCCCACAGCTCGCGCGACTAGTGCGCCGCCGGAACCGCCGCCACGGGAACCGCCGCCGCCCCACCAGCCCCCAGCGTCAACCGCACCACATCCCCGCGCCCAGCTTTGAACCCCGACTCCGGCGACTGCTCCGTCACCACCCCACTAGGCACCGCAGGAGGCGCAGGCACCACCACCTGTCCCGGTACGGCCACCACCGCAGGAGCCACGGGCACCCCACCAATCGTCGCCACCTTGAACCCCAGCCCAATCGCCGCGCGATTCGCCGCCCCAAAACTCATTCCCACAAACGACGGCATCACGAACGCAGTTGAAGCATTCACCGCCGAACTCAGCAGCAAGCTCACGGTAGGCTGGTCCACGCCAGCATTCGGTGGAGGAGTCTGCGCCAGCGTCATCTCCGGATCGCCCGGCGCGCCAATATGCGCCAGCGTCCCCAGGTCCAGCTGCATCTTCCGTATCTCCATCGATGACTCCTGCACCGGATCCCCCACCACATCCGGAATCGTCACCTGCTGCGGCCCCAGGCTTTCCGTCACCCGCACCTGCCACCCATGCCGCACGCTCGACCCCGCCGCGGGAGCCTGCGACAACACCCTTCCCGCGGGCACCGTAGTCGAATAAAACCTGTTCTCAATATTCAGATCCACGCCCGTCTGCAGCGCTGCCTGGCTAGCCTCGGCCACGGTCATCCCGGCAAAGTCAGGAATCGTCACCTCATGCCCATGCAGCGCAATCCGCAGCGTAATTCCCGCCGACACCAGCATCACCGCCAGCATCGCCATCCCTAACATCGTCCATTTCACAAACGGTTTCATCTCAGCCCCAGCATACAGAACTCCCAGTCCCTCGACTGCACGAACCGCCCTAAGCTTCGTCTCGCTACTACTCTCGCCTTCGCCCCTGCCTTTATTTCTGTCATTCCCTCTGGACTGCAACATTCTTGATCTTTGGGGAGAATGGTGTATGAGCGAAGGGTCCCGTCATTTATCGATGGAGGAGCGGAGCCTGATTTAGATTCATCTGGCGATGCGGCCGAAGGCGGCGCAAATGCGGGAGGTGGGTCATTTGTAATAGTGGCTGGACAGAACACGCTGGGTGGAGGCGTGTAGGCTTTTGGAAGACGCTTGATGACTCCGCTTTCTTATTGGATCTATTTTCATGTCGCGATTGCGGCCCTGATGGGGCTGGAGTATTTGCTGCATCTGGCGGTGCCGGATCCTCGGCGAAAGGCTATGGCGGCGATTGGGATGTGGGTGGCTGCGTCCCTGGGGTTGGCGGTACTGCTGGCGCGGCCGTATCACGTGGTTGGGGCTACGCAATATGTGGCGGGGTATGCGCTGGAACAGGCGATGTCGCTGGATAACCTGTTCGTGTTCCTGCTGCTGTTTCGGCTGTTTCGGATCCCGGCAGGCAAGCAGCCGAAGGTATTGTTCTGGGGCGTGGCGGGCGCGATTGTGCTGCGTGGGGTGTTCATTGCCAGCGGTGTGGGGCTGCTGAATCGGTTTCACTGGATCGAGTATGCGTTTGGGGCGCTGCTGCTGTTGGCGGCGGTTCGGCTGCTGAAACCGGAGGAGGCCGCGGAGACGGTGCGGGCTCCGCGATGGATTCAGTGGATGACGAAGTGGCGGCCGATTAGCGAGAATCAGGATCACTTTTTTGTCGTCGAGAACGGGCAGAAGATGGCTACCGTGATGCTGCTGGCGCTGGTCGCTGTTGAGCTTACGGATGTCGTGTTCGCGCTGGATTCGATTCCGGCGGTGTTGAGCATTACTCGGGACCCTTTTTTGGCTTATACGTCGAACATTATGGCCGTGATGGGGCTGCGGTCGTTGTATGTGCTGCTGGCCGCGATGCTGGCGAAGCTTCGTTATTTGCACTATGGGCTGGCTGCCGTGCTTGGGTTTGCTGCGATGAAGATGCTGCTGGAGGACTGGGTGGTGATTGGGCCGGTCGTGTCGTTGGGCGTGATTGCGGGGTTGATGGGGGTTCCGGTGGGGGTGTCGTTGGTGGCGGGAAAGCAGAGTGTAGACAGTAGAGGGTAGAGCGTAGAGAAAGCGGGAGTGGCCCCAAAATGAGAAGTAGATTCCCAGAGGGAATGACAGAAAGAAAAGCAACCGCCAAGGCAGCAGCGGGCTCGGGGGTATTCTGAAAGACGATGACTTCTGCGGCTGTGGCTACGGTGATTGGCGTTCGTACTCCCTCGGCGGAGTATGCAGTGGAGATTGGTTCGGGGTTGGTGGAGGTGGTGGGGGGTCGGCTGGACGCGCTGTTGGGTGGTGGGCTCACGAGCGGGAAGCAGCGGGCGTTTGTGGTGACTTCGCCGGAGATTGATCGGTTGTGGGGGGAGAAGTTGGATGGTGGGTTCCCTGCTGGGATCCGTGAGGGGCTGACTCGGTTGATGGTGCCGGCGGGAGAAGAGCATAAGCGGCTCGCTACTGTTGAGCGGTTGGTGGAAGAGTTGGCGGGGCTTGGGGCCGATCGGGATTCGGTGCTGGTGGCGCTGGGAGGCGGCGTGATTGGCGATATGACGGGGTTTGTCGCGGCAATGTATATGCGCGGGATTCGGTATGTGGGGGTTCCGACAACGGTGCTGGCGCAGGTGGATAGTTCGCTGGGCGGGAAGACTGGCGTGAACCTGGCCGCGGGGAAGAATTTGGTGGGGGCGTTTCATCATCCGCTCGCCGTGTATGCCGATATTGCTACGCTGGCGACGCTTCCGGAGACTGAATTGCGGGCGGGGCTGCAGGAGGCTGTGAAGGCTGGGATCATTCGGGACCGTGGGATGTTTGAGTTTCTGGAGCGGGAGAGCGCGGCTGTACTGGCTGGTAATGTGGAGGCGCTGACGCGGGTGGTGGTGGATAGCGTTCGCGTGAAGGCTGAGGTGGTGAGCGCGGATGAGCGCGAGGGTGGGGTTCGGATGATTCTGAACCTGGGGCATACGCTGGGTCATGCGATCGAGGCGGCTACTGGCTATAAGCAGTTGCTGCATGGCGAGGCCGTGGCCTGGGGGATGCTTGCGGCGATTGGGATTGCTGCGCGGCGGGGGACGGTGACTTCGGCTGAGGCGGCGCGGATGGAGCGGGTGATTCGGGCTTATGGGCCTCTGCGTGGGTTTACGGCTGAGGCTGCGGAGTTGGTGGCGTTGACGGCGAAGGACAAGAAAAATCGGAGTGGTGCTCGGTCGTTTGTGCTGCCTGTGGGGATCGGGGATGCCGTGGTGGTGAAGGATGTTGGCGAGGCGGAGTTGAGGGCGGCGGCGGATGGGATTGTTGAGGAAGCGCGCGGGGTGCGGGTTTGATCGGGGTTGTGGAGGTATGGGGAGTTTGCGAACCCATGTCTCAGAAGCGAGACATGGGGCACCCAATGTGTGGGCTCGATGGGAGAAGGGCATGAGTGTTGCGGACGAGGTGAATGCTGGGGCGCGGCCTAGTGGGGAGGCCGACGAGGCTGCTGCGGCGGAGCATGTGCGGGAGATTTTTGATTCGATTGCTCCTAGTTATGACTTGCTGAATCATCTGCTGTCGATGGGGCTGGATCGGCGGTGGTGGGGGCGGGCGGCTCGGAGCTTTGAGGAGGTGCTGGCTCGGCCGGAGAGTCGGGTGCTGGATCTTTGTTGCGGGACTGGCGATATGACCGCGGCGTTGTTGAAGGAGCGGCCGGTGGGTGGGGTTGCGGTTACGGGGCTGGATTTTTCTGGGGAGATGTTGGAGCGGGCTCGGGTGAAGTATGCGAGCGCGAATGCGGTTTGGGTGAAGGGCGATGCGATGCATCTACCTTATGCCGATGCGAGTTTTGATTTGGTGACGGCTGCGTTTGGGTTTCGGAATTTGACGAATTATGCGGAGGGGCTGGCGGAGATTTATCGGGTGCTGGCTCCGGGTGGGCGGATCGGGATTCTGGAGTGCAATCAGCCGGACGGGCTGCGTGGGTTTGGGTATGGGATTTATTTTCGGCATGTGCTGCCGGTGGTGGGTGGAATGATTTCGGGGGAGCGCGCGGCTTATGCGTACCTGCCGGCGTCGGTGGCGCGGTTTCCTCGGCCACCGCAGATGCTCGCGATGATGCGCGAGGCGGGGTTTGTAGAGGGGGCTTGGGATGGGTATTTGTTGCGGGCTGCGGGGCTGTATCGGGGGACGAAGCGGAATGCGTAGAGGGATGGCTGGTAGGTTAGAACGATGATGCAGGCGCAGGCTACGGCGGCGAAGCGAGCAGCGGCACAGTCGTCTTTATTGGCGGCTGCGGGGATTACGCTACTGAAGCTGCTGACCGGGATTTTGGCTGGCTCGCTGGGTATGCTGAGCGAGGCGGCTCACTCGTTTATTGACTTGATCGCGTCGGCGATTACGCTGCTGACCGTGCGCGTGGCTGACCTTCCGGCGGATGAAGAACATAACTACGGACATGGGAAGCTGGAGAGCCTGTCGGCAGCGTTCGAGATTCTGCTGATGGTGGGGTCGTGCGTTTGGATTGCGCGCCAGTCGGTGCTGCGGATCATGCATCACGAGCATTTGGACCTCAGTTGGTCGGTGTGGCCGTTTGCGGTGCTGTTGCTGTCGATGGCCGTCGACTACACGCGGTCGCGATCGCTCCACCGCGTCGCCGTGGAACAACGGAGCGATGCGCTGGAGGCCGACGCGGTGCACTTTGGGACCGACATCTGGTCGTCGGCTGCGGCGTTCCTGGGATTGCTGGCGGCGTACTTTGGGTACAAGCTGCATGTACCGGCGCTGGAATATGCGGATCCAGTGGCAGCGCTGATTGTTGCGGGAATTATTTTGAAGGTGACGTGGAAGCTAGCTCGGCAGACAGTGGATTCCTTGCTGGATGCTACGCCGCCGGAGGTTAGGGAACAGATTCGGCGGGACCTGATTCGGGATCTGGAGGCCGAAGACGGTGTTCTGTCGGTAAACCGGGTGAGGGTGCGGCGGTCGGGATCGAATTACTTTGTGGACCTTACGCTTAGCTTGCCGCGGAAGCTGACGTTTCAGCGGTCGGAACAGATTACGTTTGCGGCTACCGCTGCGGTACAGAAAAAGCTGCCGGGTGCGGACGTCGTGATCCATACCGTGCCTACGGCTACGCTGGGGGAGAGCGTGTTTGACCGGATTCGGGCGGTGGCGGCGCGGTCGAATCTTTCGATTCACGATGTTAGCGTTCGGCAGCATGACGGGGCGCTACATGTGGAGCAGCACCTGGAGGTTCCAGAGACGATGACGCTGCGCGAGGCGCATGACGTGGTGACGGCGCTCGAGACGGAGATGCAGCACGAGGTGCCGGGGATCGCTACACTGCTTACGCATATCGAGAGCGAGCCGGCTACGATTGCGGATGCTCCGCAGATTGATCCGAGCAAGAATCTGGAGAAGCAGCTGCGAACGACCGCCAGCCATTTCCCGGAGATTCTGGATATCCACGAGATCACCTTGACGCGCGGGCATGGTGGCGCGGCGAACAGCGTCCAGGTGAATCTGCATTGCACGTTGCCGGACGACCTTTCGATGGAGGCCGTGCACGAGGTGATTACGAACTTTGAGAGCGAGTTTCGGCTGGACCATCCGCAGGTCGCACGGGTGTTTATTCATCCGGAGCCAGCAACGGATAATCGGCGCTGAAGAAGATCGCTTTCTGTGCGACGTTGGTTGGACGGTGGGATTGGCGGCGCTCGCGAGAATGTCCCAGAGGCTTTTATCCCTTACAAGAAGAAGCATCTAACCACCGGGCTTAGCCCCTGCGACTACTCTTACCGCGCGTCAATCAGCTTCACCAAATCCAAAAACAAATCCGCCGACACCTGCAAGCTCCCCACACTCAACTTATCCATCGTGTCCTGCTCGGTATGGTGATACGCTTCAGGATCCGTGGCCGTCCCATACTGAAAATCAATCACGTCCAGCGACGGAACCCCCCGCTGCACAAACGGCAAATGATCATCCTCCACCGCCTGCGACTCCTTGAACAAATACTTCGAGTGCCCCGTGTCCCTCCCCGCCTTCGCCTCCAAATCCAGCAGCCAAGGCGTGGAGTTTGTCTCCTTATCAATGTTCAAATTCTTCCACCCAATCATGTCCGCCAGCACGAACGCCTTGATGTGCCCCAGCGTCCCATCCCCCGACCACTTCGCCGCAATGTGCCGCGTCCCATACAGCGAATCCGACCCGGTCCAGTCCTTGCCAATCGACTCCTCGCCATCCGTGAACAGCAGCCACACCGAATACCCCTGCGGCGGATGCTCGCGGTAATACTGCCCCAGCGCGATCAGCAGCGCCGACGTGCATGCCCCATCATTCGCCCCCACAAAATGAATATCCTTCAACCAATAGTTCGTCTCGTAATGACTCGCCAGGACAATCGTCCCGTCCTTCTTCCCCGGAAATTTCACAATCAGGTTATGCATCGTCAACGGCCCCACCGGAGTCCGCGCCGTGAACTTGTCGTCGATGAAATTCCCATTAGCAACCTCCGGCTTGAAGTGATCCCGGATAAACCCCTCCGCCGCCGCATGCCCCGACGACCCAACAAACCGCTTTGGCGCCGCATTCACATACTCCTGCGTCAGCCGCATCACCTCCGCGCCACTCACTCCATGAGTTTGCGCAAACCCCACCGGCCCTACCGCCAGCAACACCCAGAGAACCCCCAGCGTCCGCAACCTCACCTAGATCGCTCCCTTCAACGCTTCGTTCTTCTTCCGGTTCCGAGTCACCACCCAAGCCACGCCCACCCCCACGAAATAAAGCACCAGCATCGGAGTAGCAAACAAGCACATGCCAACCGGGCTTGGATCCGGACAGATCACCGCCGCCAGCAGAAAAATCGCCATCACGGCATACCGAAAGTTCTTGAGTAGAAACTTAGCGTCCACAATCCCGAACAGCGCCAGGAAGAAGATCACAATCGGCAGCTCGAACGTAATGCCCAACCCCAGGATCACGGCCAGAAAGAATCCCGTATAGTCGTCGATTGTGATCATGTGCGTAAAGTTCTTGCCGAAATCCTGAATCAAAAACACCATCGCGCCTGGCAGCACATACCGATACCCAAACCATGTCCCCGCCAGAAACAGGCCCACCGTCGCCGTCATAAACGGCCAGACATACTTCTTCTCGTTCTGATACATCCCCGGCGAAATAAACAGCCAAACCTGGTACAAAATGAACGGCGAAGCAAGAATCGCACCACAAACCAGCGAAGTCTTAATGAAGAAATTGATCGCATCGGTAGGATGCGTCATCGTCATCTTCAGCCCAATATCCACCAGCGGCTTCTGGATATACCCCACCAGCTGATTCCGAAAGATCCAGGCCACCACGAACCCGGCCGCCAAGTACCCAAAGATCCAGAACAGCCGATTCCTCAGCTCTTCCAGATGCTCCATCAAGCTCATCCCCGGCAGTTCCGCCCGGTCATGCACCGCCGTCCGTGCGCGGTCCACCAAATCAATTGCCATGGACTGTCGTCTCCGCTGCTTTCACCGGTTCGCCCGGAGTCTCCGCCGCTGGAATCGCATCCAGCAGTCCGTGCAACCCGCGCCCCGAAACCTCCTGCGACACAGGCAAGCCCGTAGCCGGAGGCATAATCTTCAACTCACCCGACACCGCAATCGGCAGCGCCGTCTTCACCCCATCCAGAACCTCATACGCCTCGGCAGCCTGCACCTCTTCAGGAGCCACCACCGCCTCGACGGTCGCTTGTTCTGTGGCCTTCACCTCTTCCACAGTCACCGGCGCCTCGATCGCCGTCATCACGGGAGCCGCAGCCTCCATGGCTGCAATCTGTTTATTCCGATCCGCCTGCTCGCTCATCCGCAGCTCATCTTCCATCTGCATCTTGAACTCATTGCTAGCCCGGCGAAACTCACCCACCCATTTACCCAGCTCGCGCGCCAGCACGGGCAGCCGCTTCGGCCCAAACAGCAGCAGCGCCAACACAAACAAAAATATACTGTCCGGAAAACTCGGCATACAGTTTCAGATGATACGGCCTAGCTCTCTCCCATGAAAGCCGAGCCCCCTCAGGTGACGCTCCCCACCCCTCAACGGATTGCCCAGCCCTCCACTCACCGCCCAAAATATTCCTTCCTTAACGAAACCGATCCCCGCCCCATCCGTCCTACTCTCAGCACCAACTACCGTGTACCTGCAACAATGAATCACTACCCGAAGGCAGCCTCACCGCCCGAAGGCTATTGGAGAGTCCGACCATGGCGCCTGCCCCCAGCCGCTCGCAATCACCCAGCACGACATTCCTCCGCATCACGTCCCGCCCTTCCGCGGCACCGGCCCTCCTCCTGCTCTCCGCCTGCACGCTTCTGCTAAGTTCCTGCGGCAGCTTCTTCTCCTGCGAAGGCAAAGCCAGCTGTCCGTGTGCCACCGGCGTCACGTCGACCACGACCAACCCCTGCACCGGCGGCGGCACCGGCAGCACCACCGTCGACTACGCCTACGTCACCAACAGCTCCAGCGCCGACACCACCATTGACGGCTACAACCTCGGAGCCGGCACCCTCGTCGCCGCGACCAGCGCCCCGTTCGTTCTCGGCTATGTGCCCTCCTCAATGGTCGTCACTCCCGGCAACACCTTCCTCTACGCCGCCACTGACTCCGTCCTCGACTCGGGCAACGGCTACGTCTACGGCTACTCCATCGGAACCGGTGGAGCGCTCAGCATCATTTCCAGCGGCGACTCCCTCGTTCCCGGCGAGGATATCTCCTCGCTCGCCGTTTCACCCGACGGCCAATATCTCTTCTGCCTCGATACCATCGGCACACTCCTTGAGGAATATTCCATCAATGCCTCCACCGGCGCCCTCACGTTTCTAGACAGCTACCCTGTCGGCCCCGTTGCCTCTGGCCTCAACGCCACTCCTGCCCAGGTAACCGTCGCTCCCAGCGGGGACTTCGTCGTCGTCGCCCTCGGCCAAGGCGGTGCCGAAACCTTCACCCTCGACGAAACCACTGGAGCTGCCACAGCCAGCAAGCTGCTGACTCCCACCAGCTCCGCCACGGGCATCTACGCGGCCGCGGTCGACGTCAACAACTACATCTACTTAGCCGGCACCAACAATCTCTCCGTCTACTCGGCCACGACCGCTGGCGTTCCCACCTTCCTAAACAGCTACGCCACCGGTACGGGCACCGACCATTCCGTCGTCGTCAATACGGCGGGCACCTACGTCTACACCGGCAACGAGAGCACCAGCACCATCTACGGCTTCTCCATCGGCACAAACGCCGCCCTCAGCGCCGTCTCCGGCTCGCCCTTCACCGGCCCCACCACGGTCAACGCCCTAGCGTTCGACAGCACCATGGCCTACCTCATCGCCTCCGGCTACAACGCCTCCACCGGCATCCAGCTCTTCACCGTTGGCTCAACCGGAGCCCTCACCGCCGTCACCACCTCCGGAACCGCCGGCACCGGCACAACCACCGCCGTCCCTGGAGCCATCGCCGCCACCCACTAATCCGGACGCCACCACGTTCGCCCCGCCCCACGAGAGGGCCGTTGGCCCTCAGGCCTGTCGCGTTTCCGATTCATGTACTGGCTGGCTAGTTACTTGCGCTGGTTGGCTAGTTTTTTCTGCGTTTCGAGAAACCGCCTCATGCGGTCAAGCGAGCGCGATTTGCCGAAGACCACCAGGCTCTCGGTAAGCGGTGGGCTGGTCGTGCTGCCGGTAAGGATCGCGCGCAGGAGCATGAAGTTTTCTTTGACGCTCCACTGCTTGGCTTCGCCGAGGGCTTTCAGCTCGGACTCGATGCTGACGGCGTCCCAGTCGGTGGCTTCCAGCGCGGCTAGCTGTTCGGCAGCGAAGACTACCGTCTCTTCGTAGGTCCGCTTCTTGGGAAGCCAGACGGATTCGGCGGGGGAGACGTTGTCGGAGAAGAGGAAGCTGGTCATATCGCCGAACTGACCCAGCGTTTCCATGCGCGCCTGAACGAGCGGCGCGACGGCGCGGATGTAGTCGTCCGAGAGAATGGTACTGCGGAGGGCGACGAAGAACTCGTCGGGCGAAAGCTTGCGGAGGTATTCGCCGTTGAGCCATTTCAGCTTGACGAGGTCGAAGACCGGCCCGCCGAGCGAGATTCGCTTGAAGTCGAACTTCTCGAGCATCTCGGGCAGCGAGAAGATGTCGCCTTCCTTGGTGTTGAGCCCCTTGCTGACGATCTCGGCTTCCGTGGGCTGGGCCATTCCGCCACCGAGCAGGCCGAGGAAGTTGAGCATTGCTTGCGGCAGATAGCCAGACTGCTGGTAGAAGACCAGCGAAACGGGATTTTTGCGCTTGGAAATCTTTGATTTGTCGACGTTGCGCAGGAGCGGCATGTGCCAGAACCGCGGAAGATCCCATCCGAACGCGTTGTAGAGCAGCACATGTTTTGGGGTCGAGGAGATCCATTCTTCGGCTCGGATGACGTCGGTGATCTGCATCAGGTGGTCATCGACGACGTTGGCTAGGTGGTAGGTGGGGTAGCCGTCTGACTTTAGGAGAACCTGGTCGTCGACGTTGTGGTGGTCAAAGGTGATTGCCCCCCGAAGCTCGTCGGTGAAGGTCGTCGAGGTGTTGTCGGGGACTTTGAGGCGAATAGTGTACGGCCGGCCTTCCGCCAGGTAGGCGTCGATTTGCTCCGGCGTCAGGTGACGGTGAGCGCCGTTGTAGCGGGGCGGCGTCTTCGCAGCGATCTGCGCCCCGCGCATTGCTTCCAACTCTTCCGCGGTCTCGAACGAGCGATAGGCGGTACCGTTCGCAAGCAGGATTTCGGCGTGTTCGCGGTAGATGTCAGTACGCTCAGACTGGCGGTAGGGGCCAAACGGGCCGCCCACGTCGGGGCCTTCGTCCCAGGTGAGGCCGACCCACTTGAGGGCGTCGAAGATCATCTGCTCGGAGGTGGCGACGAAGCGGGTGCGGTCGGTGTCCTCGATGCGGAGGATGAATTTGCCGCCGCGCTGGCGCGCAAAAATGTAGTTGAGCAGGCCGATGTAGGCGGTGCCAACGTGGGGGTCGCCGGTGGGCGAGGGGGCGATGCGGACGCGGATGGGACGGGAATCGGGTGCTGCGGTGATCTCGGATGTCATAAGGCTTCGAGACCTATGTTAACAGCCATCCTGTCCGACCGTTGTGCGATCGAACCGGATGGCTGCTGTTGAGGGCGACTTTAGGCCTGGGGCGGGGTGTACGTGGGTGGCGGTGGCGGATAGTTCGTTGGCGGTGGCGGATACGGCTGGAGACCACCGTAGGGGTTCGGTGCCGGGACGACGCGCCAATCCGAGAAGGCCAGGATGCAGACCGGGATTAGAGGGCCGATGCCGGGTACGAGGACGAGCAGCGCCAACGGACCGGAGAGACCAGCCTTGGTGAGAATGCGCCAGAAGAGGAAAACGAAAAATGCGGTGATTGCCAAGCCGAAGAGCACAAAAAAGCCCATCATGCCCGCGATGGCGCCGCTCATGTGGTTGATCTGGTCAGGGTCCATGATTGCCTCCGAGAGATGCAGCCAATGTACGCGAGAATCGAGCGCAGTCCAAGTGCAAAAGCTATCTGCCTTCGATTACCAAAACAAAAGCCATTTTGGCAGATTCTTTACGTGAGGTCGTCGGTATCGAAGGTGGGAAGCTTGCGTCCGAGGGCGCTGATATCGCGGGGCTTGGAAACGGCGGCGAGAGCGGCGTCGATGTCGGCTTCGTCGGGCAGGTCGGCGCTGAGGGTCAGCTTGCTGTGCTCGTTGGGCAGGTCGATGGACTCGAGCAGAACGACCACGTGCGCGACTGCCGTTCCATCCTGGGTGAGGCCTTCGGGTGTTTTGCCCTTGATGCTGACGTTGTTTACATCGATGTTAAGCAGGTCGGCAACGTGCTCGCGCATCTCGCCGGCGATCGGAACGATCTTGGGGCGATGCATGATGAGCACGCAGTCGATATTCACGATCTTGAAGCCGACGAGCGCGATCTCTTCGAGCGCGGTCTTAAGGAAGAGGGTGGAATCAGCACCCTTCCACTTGGGGTCGGTCGGGGGGAAGAACGTGCCAATGTCGCCGGCGGAGACAGCGCCCAGCAGCGCGTCGGTGATGGCGTGAAGCAGGAGATCGCCGTCGGAGTGACCGGCGAGCCCCTCTGGGTGATTGATCTTGAGGCCGCCGATTACCAGCGGGATGTCTTTCTTGAAGGCGTGAGAATCAAAGCCGAGACCAATGCGCATGCTCATTGCTGTTGATGATAAAGCAGGATCGGCGTCGAGGTCAGTAATTACGCATTACAGTTGCGGCAGACAGCATCCGCGGAGCGAGGCTGGACCTCATCGGTGGGCTTGTGCCATGCGGCTACGGCGAAGGTGAGGAAGACGGGAAGGATGGTGATGGCGAGGTTAACCATGGGGAACTCCTTCGGCTCGTACGCTGAGCCGACGCGGTAAAGGGTGAAGAGGAGGCCTGGTGGACTCCCAGTCCAGCGCTGGCTGAAGGCCGTGCGATGAACCGGGAGGCTATCTGGTAGTTAGACACGCAGGTTCGCGTGCGGTTTCAATTTATCCAGCGCTGGTTTAGCGAGCTCCGCCGGCTGCGTTGATGAGCTGGCCGTTGATCCAGCCTGCGTCGTCGGAGGCGAGCAACACGGCCGCTGTGGCGATGTCGTGGGGCTGACCGATTCGGCCGAGAGGAGTTCCGGCTGCTGCACCCTTTTCGAATTCGGAACCGATGAAGCCGGCGCTGTGGGTTCCTTCGGTTTCGACGAGGCCCGGGTT
>Ga0302319_10006393_pt1 | contig 23400 bp, 26 predicted proteins | sample Bog_T0_2_FD_203319 | JGI IMG/M metagenome (GOLD analysis project Ga0302319, IMG submission 203319) | Peat permafrost microbial communities from Stordalen Mire near Abisko, Sweden - Bog_T0_2 | ecosystem: Environmental > Terrestrial > Soil > Wetlands > Peat | place: Sweden: Abisko, Stordalen Mire...
GCGACGGTCATAGACCGCCACTACCACAAAACGAAATGAATCTACGAAACGAAATTCTACAAGAGCTGCACCTGCCCGGCCCGGCGACGGATGCCGAGATCGCCGGGGCGTTGCGCAGCCAGACGGCGGAGCTGGAAAGTCTCCGCAATCGCTGCCAGCGCCTGACGGAGACGCAGGTGGAGAACGACCTGGAACGCTTTGCCGACGTGATCACGAATCGCGATGTCGTGCGGGCGCAACTGGTCGCGAACCGCGATGGCACGCTGGCGTTGCTGAATGCACTGCGCCAGCCGGAAGCTCCCGCGCCGCTGCACCAGCCGCGTCTGCGTCGCCCGAATCTGCATCTGCTGAGTCCGCTTGCGCCGGAGCCCGATTCCGCCGCGGCACGCCGGGTGGCGAATCGCGCGCGGCAACTGCAAAGCCAGTTGAAGATCGGCCATCACGCCGCTTTTCGCCTGGCGGAGGGGGAGGCGGCGGAGACGGAGGTCGCGTGAAGGTCTTCGTGCCGGTGCACGTGACGCCCGATTGGATCACGCGCGATCTCGCTCGCGAACGCGATGAGCGCCAGGCAGGCCGCACGGTCGACCGGACCAAATATATTCAGCCCAAACACATCAGCATCCGGCAATTCATTGCGCGGTCTGAAAAATTGAAAAAAACATTATGAGTCAATCTAACACCCATGACGGCGATCTTCTGCTCACGACGGGCGAGGATCTTTCCACTTACGCGGACGTGCTCGTCGCGCCCTACAACAGCTCCGGCCAGTTGGTCGTGACGCGGCCCGCCGCGAACAACGATTACGCGCTTTACGTGCTGGTTTACGGGGCGCCGCCCGCGGGCAAGGCGACGGTGCGTCCGCTGAGTCCCAGCCGGACGGTGCGCGTGACAGCGAAGGGCGCGGGCAATCCGGGCGACCTGCTCGTCCTGGCCGATGGCGTCACCACCGCCGCCGACAAGGGCAAGGTGCGCTCGAAGGCCGGGCTGACCGGCGGCTCGGGGACGTATCGGTTGGTGGGCGTGGCCGAGGAGGCGTTCGTTGACGGCCATCTCGTGCGGATGCGCCCGACGTTCGGGACCGTGACGGTTTAAAAGCGATGAGACGAAGGGGACTTATAGACCCATGGAACAGATAGAAATCCAGCGACGGTCGTAGACCGCCGCTACATGAAAGAAAATATATATGCCTAGTTTATCCGCAATTACTTCAAGTCCGATGCTGCGGGAGTTCGCCCAGGGCGCGGCGCAGTCCGCCGTGCAGCCCGTGGCCGATTTTCTCGCGCCGACGGTGGAGGTTCCCACCAGCATTGGCCGCTATAAAATCTACACGGAAAAGAATCGTTTCGCCCCGCCGGACACTGCCCGCGCGATTGGCGGACGCGCGACCGTGCTGAGTTTCGACGCGGCCGACGCGACCTATAACTGTCAGCCGAACGCGCTCGACTTTCCGATCGATTTTCTCGAACAGATCGAGGAGGCTGCGCTGACCAACGCGCTGATGGAGGGCGCGACGATTGTGGCCGAGGTGGCCGCGTTGTGCCACGAGCAGAGCGTGATCAATACCGCGATTGCCGCGACGACCGCGGGCGCGCTGGCCAAGACCTGGTCGGGCTCGAGCGGGAGCGATCCGATCGACGACATCGACGCGCAGATTCTCAATGTCATCAAGGCCGCGCGCTACGGTTCCCTCATGGGCGTGGGCGTGCTTTTCGGCGCCGGGGCCTGGCGTCTCTTCAAGAATGCGCCCAATGTGCGCAGCCGATTCGTCGCGGCGGGGGATTATGCGATTCCCAACGTGACGCCGGCGGAGGCGACGAAGCTTTTCGTGGGCAATCCCGAAGTGCGCACGTCGTACATGGTGGTCGACACGACGAAGGAAGGGTTGACGCCGAACATCAGCTTCCTGCTCGATACCTCGGTGCTGATTTTCGCGCGGCTGCAGAATCCGACGCGTCGCGATCCGTCGTTCATGAAGACGTTCCGGCTGATGGGGAACTACATGGTGCCGGGGTCGTATGTGCGCGATGACGGCCGCGTGGAAGTGGCGAAGTTTGACTGGAGCGAGGCCGTGGCGATTACGAACAGCACCGCAGCTCAACTCTTAACGGTAAGCTAAGGAAAAAGGAAGAAGTGTGAAAGTAGAAGGAAGAAGTAAAGGCATGACTGAATTTCCGATTTCTACCTTCCACTTGGATTATCTGCTGCGCGCGGTTTTAAGGCATGAAACCAAAATGGCCGTCAGTTCATTGGCCTCCTGTTCCAGTTCTTTCAATGTGGCCGCGGGCAAATATCCAGCCTCAATAGCCAATCCAACCCAAAAATGACATTCATCGGCTTCTTCGAGAGCAATTTGAAGTTTGGCTTTGAACTCTGCTTTCGAGCGGGCGCGCTGGGCGGCACGGTAATTAGCGGCGGTACTCGGCCCGCTTCTCGCCAGTTGATATGCAATCGCTTTGGCACCGGGATGGCGCGGCAGCTCGTCGGCCACCCGAAGGCAACGCAAAGCAAACGCACGCGTACGGCGGACCAAATCACTCATTAACTTACAAACTATGAAAAAACACACAGGTGAGAAGCTGAAAACTTCTTCCTTCAAACTTCTACCTTCTACCTTCCATGGCCTGGATCATTCCCGCTGAGAGCGATGTGTTGACGGTGCTGTCGGAGACGGAGCTTGCGACGTATCGCGCGGCGGCGACGGCGAGCGGGCAGGCGGATCCGGTCGCGCCGACGTTGGCGCAGGTGGTCGATATGGTGCGCGGCTATGTGGGCGCCTACAAACCGAACACGCTGGGGTTGCCGGGGACGATTCCGCAAAAGCTGCTGGCGACGGCGCTTGACCTGGTGGCGGTGCGGATTCCGCAGCGCGTGGGCGTGGCGCCGAAGGATGTGCGGCAGATGGCGGCGAATCGCGCGGTGCGTCTGCTCGAACAGGTCGCCGCCGGAACTTTTAATATCGAAGAGCCGGACAGTCCGACGCTCGAGACGACGGAGGCGCCGAGGCCCTCGATTGAAGCAAGGCGACCGCATTTTACGCGGCGCAGCGAGGAGGGGGTGTGAGGAAGGAAAAAGGGAAAAAGGAAAAGGGTAAAAGGGGGGAAGCTGCATTGCTTCCTGACGCCTTTCACACTGTCTTTCCGGTTTCCCTCCTTTTTCCTTTTACCCTCTACCTTTCACCTTTTTCACCATGAGCATTTTAACTTCGATTCAACAAGAGGTGGCCGATTGTCTGCTGGCCGATCCGTTTTTCGCGACGATCCCCGTGCTGGTGGAGTTGCCGCGCGACGTGTCGTTCGAGTTGCAGATGAGCGTGGCGGCGGCGGCGACCTATGGCGTGGTGCGGGTGCCGCAGGCCTTGGTGAATGCACCGACCGCGCCGGGGCCCTACTTCGATCCGGTGGAGATCGCGGTGCGGTTTTGCGAGAACGTGCCGGTGTCGGGCGGGCCGCATGCGCTGGAGGTGGCGGAGACGGCGCTGGCGTTGCTGCATCTTTTCCGGCCCACGACGATCAACGAGGTGATGGTGGCCGCGCCGAATGCGCTGCGGGCGGTGAGTGAGCCGGATGTGGTGGCGTATGAGATTGCGGTGCGGACGCAGGCGGGGGCCAGCTACGCGGTGCCGCAGTTGGACGCGCCAGCTATTTCCAGCGCGGGATCGGTCTCGCCGCAGACGGTGACGCTGTCGAGCGATCAGCCTGGGACGGCGATCTATTATACATTGGATGGTTCGCAACCCGCGCCGCGCGGGCCTACGTCGATTCTATATATAAATCCATTTGTCGTGAGTGCGCCTTCTCTACTGAGAACGCGGGCGTGGCTGGCGGGATATATGGCGAGTGCGGAGGCAAGGGCGAGTTATGGGTGATTTTTTGACGGAATTAACGGAATTGGAACCAAATTCACGGGATTTTTATGAGGAAGGCGGGGAACCAGGACCAAATTACCAAATTTTCCAAATGAACGAAATGAGATGAAGGAGGGAGGCAAATGGAGTTTGGGAGCGAGGGAAAAGCGACTGACGAAATAATGGGTCGGGACGGAGTCCGACCCTCCAGGAAATATATATGCCAATCACACGGACAACTTTACTTAGCGGACCGGCGGCGGCGACGTTTAACGGTCACACGTTTTTCGCGCGGGATGGAATTTTGGTGACGCCCGCGCTGGAGATCGAGGCGGTCGATTCGGACGCGCAAGGGGTGCTGGATGCGACGGTGACGGGGGAGCCGGTGACGATCAAGTTTACGCCGAGCGCGCCGTTTGCCGATTTGATTGCTCTTTATCCTTATCTGGCTGGGACGCCGGGGACGCCGCTTTTTGGCGCGACCGACACGCCGCTAGTGCTGGTGGCGGCGAATGGCGTGCGGCTGACGTTTGCAGCGGCGGCGATCACGCAGATGCCCGACCTGGAGTTGAGTTCGCGTGGGACGGTCGCGGGCGCGGTGACGTTCCTGGCGCTGGGCGCGCGGTCGCTGCCGATCACGGCGGCGAATCGGTTGGTGGCAATTGACACGGCCGATTTTCCGGCGCTGCCGACCACGCCGCCGCAGCTCGCGGATGATTTCGAGATCACGTGGGGCAGCGCGCCCTGGTTGAGTTTGCGCGCACGGGATGGGATCAAGATTCATTTCGCGATGAAGACGAGTCCGGTGGTTTCCGATGCGAACGCGCAGCTCGATTTGACGCTCGACACGCTGGCGGTGGAGGCGCGGTTTACGCCCGCGTCGCCCGACGGCCCGGCGGAATCGGATCTTTTCGAAGCGCTCGGACTGGAGGGCGGGTTGCCGGGACGGTTGCTTTCGGCGGAAGCGCAGACGCTTCAAGTGGCCGGGGAGCATTTGTGGGTGGAGTTGCCGCTGGCGCAAATGTCGCGGGGCGCGCTGGTGTTCGATGCGGTGCACGGGCGCGTGGGAGAGTTGGTCTTTACGGCGGGACGGGCGTTGCTGGCGGCGGAGGCAACAGCCGAGTCACTGGGGACGATGACGGAGGGGATGCCGTGAAGGGAACAAGGAAAAGGGTAAAAGGAAAAAGGGAAAATCCGTTTCTTCTCTCGGTCCTCTTGCGTCCACCTTTTCCCCTTTTCCTTTTAACTTTTACCTTTTTTAACTATGCGAATTTCTTTGAACGGGGTGTGGCTGACGAATGACGGGATGACGGACCTGCAGAGCTGGACGGATGCGCACGAGGTGCAACTGAACGGCAGCCAGGTGGTGCAGGACGCGCAATTTTTGCGGGCGGTGGCGGCCCAACCGATGGCGCGCGGCAATGCGGTGAACGTGCTGACGTTTTCGGTGACGCGGCAGCATGTGAGCGTGGCCGAGGCGGCGGCGTATGCGCTGACGGCGTTCAGTTCTTTTCCGGGCAGCGGGGCGGCGACGATCGTCTGCGGGGCGAGCGGGGAGACGTTGCTGACCTGCGCGTTTGCGGCGGTGCTGGCGGAGATGCCGAAGTGCCGCTTTCGGGGCACGCGTTCGGACACGACGTTTGTGCTGCGGGGCGGGTTGCTCACGATGGGCGCGCCGCTGACGACAAACGGGGTGGACGGTGATGCGTTCGCGGTGGTTTACGGCTATGGGCCGGGCGGGACGATTGACGGCGGCAATTTCGCGGATGCGCTGAGTCCGGCGACGATGAATCTCGATGGGGGCACTTTTGTGTGAAGGCAGAAGTGAGAAGGTAGAAGGTAGAAGTACCGAGGTCCTTCTCGCATCACCGCATCGATTGCGCAGCCCTTCATCCTTCTAACTTCTTACTTCTAACTTTTTACTATGTCTCAAAAAATTCAAATTCGGCGCGGGGTTGAGGCCCAGCGCGCGTCGGTGACGCCGGATGCCGGGGAGCTGCTGTTCACCACGGACGAGCACGAGCTTTTTGTCGGCGACGGCGCGACGACGGGCGGGCTCTTCGTGGGCGGCGGCTCGAGCTTCGGCTACGTGCAAAAAATTCGCGGCACGCAGGCGCTGGCGTCGGGCGTTGACTCGGCGACGGTGAGCGGACTGGGGCTGGCCTCGGTTCCGGCGCAGGTGCTGGTGACGATGCGGAAGGCGACGGGCGGGCTGAATCTTTTCGCGACGGTGCGGGGCGATTCGATCACGACGGGAGGGTTCACGGTCGATCTTTCCGCCGCGACGGATGCGACGACCTACAAGCTCGATTACCTGGTGATCTTATGAGTTCAGTGTGGACGATCATCGACGCGAATGGCGTGGAGAAATCGGCGGCGGATTGGGGTCTGTGCGAATTGACGCGCGAGCGGATCAATCAGATGACGGATTTGGTGACGTTTCGCGCCGGGGCGACGCCGAGCGATGCCGATCCGATTTTCGCCCATGGTTCGACGGTGCGTCTTTTTCAAAACGGGACGCCCTGGTTTTACGGACGCGTGGTGCAGGTGCCGGGCCGGGCGTCGGCCAGGGCGGAGGAACAGCTTTACCGGCTGGCGGGGCCGTGGTGGTACCTGGAGAACATGGTTTTCCAGCAGACGTGGCAGACGACGAACGGGACGACCACGACGTTGGTGGCGACGAACAAGAGCCGTCTGGTGCTGGGGCAGAAGTCGGACGGGACGAAGCTGGCGACGGGCGCGGCGATCCTGGAAGTGCTGGGCTATGCGACGACGCGGGGCGCGCCGATCACGGTGGGCGCGGTGACGCCGGATGCGATTGCGCCCTACGCGGAGGCGTTGGATTTGTCGTGCGCGGAGGTGATCCGGAATTTTCTGCGCTGGACGCCGGACGCGACGGCGGCATTTGACTACACGACGACGCCCTATCCGACGCTGTCGATTTTGCGGCGGGCCGATGCGGCAACGGTGACGCTGCCTGCGTATGGCGCGCCGGTTTCGGGACTCGACGTGACTCCGCGACACGATTTGCAGGCGCCCTCGGTGGTGCTGAAATTCGAGCAGACGAACGACATCGACAACGACACGTTCACGTCGCTGATCGTGCAGGCGGCACCGTCCACGGCGACGGGCGACGAGCTGGGCGCGCTGGTGATGACGCTGGATTTGTCCGGCGCGCGCGCGACGTACCAGAAGCAGCCGGTGACGACGGCAGTGATTCCGCAGAGCGACACGTCGGCGGGGGTAATCGCCTGGTGGAAGGGGAAATTTCCCTGGCTGAACGATTTTGCGGACAGCGATCTGATGGTGGTTTCCGGCACGCAGTCGGTGACGATTGAGAATCCGTCGAGCTACCCGGGGATCACGTTGTCGGACGTGCCGAACGAGCTGCTGGAGGGATCGGTGGCGCCGTGGATGAACCTGAATGCCGCGCCGCTGCAGGTGACGGCGACTTTGCAATACACGGGCGCGGCGACGACCGAGTCGGGCGCGATTTTCGATGCGTTGAATCAACGCGTGGTTTATACGCGGGTGGTCGGGACGGACGCGGAGACGCAGGTCTACAGTCGACTGACTTCGGAGACGGAGGCGGAGCCGGTGCCGGACGGGCTGGCGCAGGCGCTCTACGATGCGGCGAGCGTCCTCCAATACGACGGCGTGATCGAGTTGACGGAGCAGGAATGCTCGGGTGTGGCCGCGCCGGGTTCGTTGCTGAACCTGACGGGCGGTCGGGCCGAGTGGGCGTCGATGGCGGCGCAAATCCAGCGGGTCGAGGAGATGATCGACCTTGGGCAGACGAAGATCACGGTGGGACCGGCGAAGCAGCTCGGTCACGCGGACCTGGCGAAGTTGCTGCGGGTGAACCGGAGCCGACAGATTTCGTATCGGCTGAGCGAGCGGACGACGGGTTCGGGCAGCGGCAACGCGGCGAAGGTGCAGGGCGGGCAGCAGTCACCGCGCTCGGACTCGGTGTTCCGGCCCTCGGCGGGAGGGACGACGCAACCGAACCGGCCGTTCGAGATATTTGATGCGTCGGACACGACGGGGCTGAAGGTGACGCTGAACGCGAATTCGTTTCTCCAGCAATCGCTGACGCCGAACGACACGGTGGCGATCACGGGGCTGGGCGCGGTCATCGCGGTTGAGGTGGGGACGCAGATCTGGCTCGAGATTGATTTCACCGATTACGCGGTGACGGCGGCGGAGATCGCCTCGGGCACGAGCGGCTGGAGCGGATTTCCCGCGCCGTTTGTCTATACCGGGACGTATCCGGACCAGACGCTGACGACGGCGTTTTTGTTGATCGGATACATCGCGGCGGCGGGCTCGACACTGGACGGAACGGTGATTTCGGGCGGGCCGTCGGGCGCGACGGTGAGCGGGAAGATCATCCAGTGTGTGTCGCAGGATGTGTTGCTGCAAAACGTGGTTTTTAACGGGCTGCCTGCGGTCTTTCCCTTCCCGCATCACGCCCCTTATGTCTGATGAAACTAACTTATTTATCGGAATCGTTTTTCCCGTTCGCGGTGCCGAAGAAGGATTCTTCGTTCGCTTCAAGCGTGGGGCCGCAGACAGTTTATCCGGCGGGCTACAGCCTGGAGCGGGCGTTGCAGATTTACTGGCGCGCTCAGAATTACCAGCTGACGGCGACGGGAAACGGGGCCCTGGGCGGGGTGACGCAGGCGCTGAGCGAGGATGGGTTGTTGCCTCCGCGCAATGCGAGTGTCGGCACGAGCAGCTATTTCAGCCTGACCGGATTTGCTCCCATCGGGCCGGGCGATCTGGTGCCGGGCATAGGTTTGCTGGCGATTATTCCCGGAACGGGGACGGTGACCGCGAGCGGGCTCGCCGGGAGCGGGACGAACCCGAGCGCGGTGTTTAATCTCCAGGTGAATCTATTTTATCCGGCGATTTTTGCGCCCGATCCGGTGGTGCAGTTTGGCGGACAATGGTGGCCCGCGATGAGCGTGTCGTGTGCGGTGTCGAACACGGTGACGCTCGATTCGGGCGGTGAACTGGAGGCTGATTTCTCCTGCGATACGTTTAATCCCGCGAGCACGACGGAGATTGGATCGTTTTCGTTTTTCGGAGTTTCGGTGCCGGTCTTTTGCACGGCGCTGGCTTCCGGAGAAACGCGGACGTTTTCGGGAGCGCTGACGGTGGCGAATGAGTGGCCGTGAAGAGGCGACGGCCAGCACAATTTTAACTTTAACCTGATTATTTATGATTTTATTTTCTTCTTTAACCAAAAAGCGCGGCGTGATGGCCGCGGGTCTGTTGAGTGCGGCGTTGGGTTCCGTGGTCGTGCTTTGCGGCGCGGGGTCGGTGCCCATCGAGAATCTTTTGCCGCAGGGGACGATGCAGGGTGACCTGAACGCGGGCGGTCATAATGTGTCGAACGCGGGGACGGTGAGCGCGGCGAATGTGGTCGTGAGCGGGACGCTCACGGCGCCGTCGTCATTCACGCTGCCGTATGCGCATATTACCGGCGCGCCGGGTTCGCTGCCGCCGAATGGAAGCGCGGGCGGCGATCTCGGCGGTACGTTCCCGAATCCGACGGTGACGAGCGGAGCCCATCTGGGCAGCGCGACCGTTCCCAATGCGGCGTTGCAGACGAGCGTGACGACGCAGGGGAATACGTTCAACGGCGCGAGCCAATTGGTGCAAACGGATGCGGCCAATAATCTTTCATCGACCGTGCCGGCAACGGCGATTAGGGCCCCGACCGGCAGCGTTTTTTGCGCGATAGGCGACTCGATCACGGCGGGCACGCCCTACACGACTTATAACGGCAGCAACGCCCAAAATGGAGGATCGGGCACGGACTCGAATGGGAATACCGGCTACGGGTATGTGCAGCAACTCTCGGCGCTGCCTTTCTTTAAAAACATTCCCTGTTACGACCTGGGCGTACCGGGAAACAGATCGAATAATGGCGCGGCCATCATGTCCGGTGGTTCCGTCGGTGGCACGGTCTACCTGAACGGCGCGGTGATGGCGGGCCATTCCTATGGAGATGTGACGCAGTCGGTCGCCAGTATCTATGCGACCATGGCCACGACTGGCAAATTCTACTTCGCGGTGTTGTACGGAACCAATGACTCGTCCGCGAGCTACTCGCTCTCGACATTTCTGACCAACATGACGGGGCTTTACGCGACTGCGCATGGTTATGGCTCGAATGTCGAGGTGATCGGAATATCCATCCCCCAGGGGGGCGGAGGATCGATTCAGCCGCTGATCGAGACCTACAATTCGTCTCTCTATTCCCTGGGCGCCGGGATCGGCTCGACGTCCGGGGTCTGGGATACGCTGGCGGATGTTGGAGGGCTTTTTCATCAGGAAGGTAGTCTTTTGAATTCGGCGGGATACGTCAATGGAGATGACGTTCATTTGCTTTCCGCGGGGTATAGGGTATTTGCCAACGAGGTCTTGCGGGCGATCATCAGTGGCCCGGTCAGAAATGAAGACATTATACCGAATCAATATCTCTATAATTCCAGCGGACTAAGGTCTTTCTATATTAACAACGGATCGCCTGCGGCTAGCGGCAACCAAGTGCTCGTTCCAGCAAACTATAGTCTCTATACATCTGGCGGACAACAGTGCGTAAATTTTGACGGTTGTTATTTAGCCGAGCCGTCTACGTCTCAATATCTCTTAAAGTGGGGTGGCGTGGCCCAACTCATTTCCCATGCGAATGCCAATGTGCAGCTGGATTGGTACACGGCGAATCTCCTGAAGGTGCCGAGCGCAAATGTGGCCATCCAAACGGCGGGTGACGGTCTGCAAATCAAGGAGGGCACGAACGCGAAGCAGGGGACGGCGACGCTGGTGGCAGGGACGGTGACCGTGAATGATACGGCGGTGACATCGAACAGCCGGATTTTTCTGACGACCCAATCGCCGGGAGGCACGGTGGGCACGCCCTACGTTTCGGCCCGGACGGCAGGGACGTCGTTCACCATCACGAGCACAAGCAGTTCCGATACGAGTACGATCGGATATGAAATTTTCGAGCCATCGCCGTAATGACTGCGGCAAGACAAATCAAAATGATGGAAAGGCAAAATATGACGACAACTAAAATGGATTTTCTTTTGCGCGCCGCGCTGACCGGGTTGATTTTCGGCCTGACGGCTTGCGGAACAACGACGGGCGTTTCTCCCGCGAATGGAACCGCGGCGACGGGCGCATCAGCCACGGCAATGATCGAATCGGAGTTGCCCGTGATCCGGACGGGCGCCTCGGTGGCGACGGGCGCGGTGCTCGATTTCGCGGTGAAGCAGAATAGTACGCGGACGCGGCTGGCGAATGAGATGTATGCGGCGGCGAATGCGGTCTACTCGCTTTCGGGCGGGACGTTCCCGGCCCCGGCGCAATTCCAGGCGAGCATCCTGGCCTTCGGGGGGTCGCAGGCAGACGCGAATTATGCGGAGTTTTCGACGGCGATCGCGGCGCTTTATGCGGCCTATTACCCGAAGCTGGCGACGGGGGATGCGAAGACGGCGACCGATTTGCTGAACGCGCTGGCGGGGGGAATCGAGGACGCGACGGCGGCTTATGTCACGACGCCCCCGTCCACGTCGAACAGTTTGGCGACAGCGGTGGTGAGCTTCTGATTTTATGAGCGAGATTATTTTTCTCGGCACCGGGAAAATGAGCGTGTTTGGCGGTCCGGCGGATGAGGGCGTCGGGCCGCACGAGGGTCTGGCGCTGGTCGGGCCGACGGACCTGGGCATCTGGTGGTACGCGAGCTTGTTCCTGCCGGAATCGCCCGCGGGGACGACGGGGCTGGCGCGGCGGCTGAATCCACGCGCGTTTTACCTGGCGATGCGGTGGGACTACGCGGCTTACCCGAAGCAGCTTTTGCGCAATGCGGTGGTGAAGCTGACGAACCCGGACAACGGACTGCATGTCTTTGCGCGGCCAGTCGATTTCGGCCCCGGCGACGGGAGCGTGATCGACGGGCAGCCGACGCCGGACACGGGTCGGATCGCCGATTTATCGCCGGGCGCGGCTACGGTGCTGGGTTTGCAGACGGATGACTCGGTGACGTGTGAGTTGGTGGGGTGAAGGGTGATTGAAAACTGGCTTGGAGAATTAAAAAAAGGTACCGTAATCCCATGCTTGCGACAGCAAAGGCTTTTCAGGTAGTCAACCAATTGCGCGCGGAAGGATTTATTTCCCAATATGCGGTTGGTGGGGCAGTGGGCGCTTTGTTTTACATCGAACCGACGCAAACTCAGGACATTGATATTTTTGTCCATCTTAATCCGGTGCCGGGAAGCGTTTTGATTTCGCTCAGTCCGATTCTGACGAGGTTAAAGGAACTTGGCTACACGCTTTGGGAAGAAGATAAGGTTGTCGTGGAGGGGTGGCCGATTCAGTTCTTGCCGGCGAATAAGAAAATAGAAATCGAGGCAATCGAGCATGCCGTCGAACAGCCGCTCGCCGACGGAGTGAACGTTTTTGTGCCTCCTCCTGAGTATTTGATGGTGATCGCAATCGACTTGGGAAGGCCGAAAGACATTATCCGCCTGCAACAGTTTCATGCCGAAGTTGTTTATGAGCCGTCCAAGCTCGATGCTCTATTGAAAGAACATGGCTTGGCGCAAAAGTGGCAGAAATATTTGGCCCTTTTCAAAGTTGACCGTCAATCGTACGGTTCCGATCCAGAGACCAGCTGAATTTCCGAGGTGACTATGCTCAATCCACAAGCCATGACCGTTTCGGAATTGAGGGAAAAGGTCTTCCGAGATAAGGCGGCACGGCGGCGCTATTTGGTGACGGCTCCCATTCCTGAGAAACTGCGTATTTTGGAAGAGATGCGGGATGTGACGCGGGCTTTGAAGAAGACGCGTGTGGAAAATAAAAAGCGGGTTCGGGCAGCGACGCGCTCTTCTTTGGAATGATTTCTACTGATTTGAAATCCGCGGACGCACCGATTTTCCTGGTGGGGGCGACGGGGACGGGGAAGAGCGCGGCGGCGATGGAGGTCGCGCGCGAGTCGGCGCGGGCTGGGATCCGTACGGCGATTCTGTGCATGGATGCGATGCAGGTTTATCGCGGGGCGGATATCGGGACGAGCAAGCCGACGGTGGCGGAGCGGGCGGAGATTCCGCATGGCGGGCTCGATCTGGTAGAGTTTGCGCCTGCCGCGGGCAGTAAGCCCTTTGATGTGGCGCAGTATCTGAAGCACGCGGCGGCTTTTTTGCGGGAGCAGCGCGAGGCGGGGCGGCGGGTGATTGTGGTGGGCGGGACGGGGTTGTATTTCCGGGCGCTGACGCGGGGGCTTTGCGAGGCGCCACAGGGTTCGGAGGAGCTTAGGTCGGAGCTTGCGCTGCTGTCGGTGGACGAGTTGCGCGAGCGTCTGAAGGCGGTTGATCCGGGGATGCTGGAGCGGATTGACGCGGCGAATCCACGGCGGCTGGCGCGGGCGATTGAGGTGATGGAGGCGACGGGGCGGTCGTTGGGAGAGTGGCAGGAGGAGACGCCGGAGCCGTTGGTGCGGGAGTTCACGGCGATTTGGATTCAGCGCGAAAAAGCGGAGTTGGAGTCGAGGATCGCGGCGCGGGTGGAGGCGATGTTTGCGCAAGGTTGGGTGGAGGAGGTGCGGCGGTTGGTGGAGAGGAATGGAGTGGAGGCGGTGAGGAGTTTTGCGGGGATTGGGTATGGGGAGATAGCAGAAGAACTGGAGAGGACTTATGGGACGAATAGGATAGATGGGACGGGGAAGGAAGGCCCGCCGCTAGGGACAGCGGCGGTTACCATGGTGACGGCAACTGCAAAGGTGAAAAGTAACATTGTGGTGACGACGCGGCAGTATGCGAAGCGTCAGTTGACTTGGTTCGCGCGTGAGCCTAAATTGCGTGCAGTGATGCTGACCGGCAACATGTCCCTTTCTTCGGCGCTGAACGACCCTGTCTAGCCCGCCCTGTTTTGAAAGCGTCCCACCTGACCTCACCTCCTCCGGGAAATGAGCGCGCCCTTTTGGTTGGCCTGGAACGGCCCGATGACAGCAAATGGGACCACGCGGAGTCTTTGCAGGAATTGGGCGAGCTGGTGAAGAGCGCGGGGGGCGAGGTGGTCGATACGGCGATCCAGCGGCGGCCCGCGCCGACGGCGGCTTATTACATCGGGCCGGGCAAGGCGGCGGAGCTGGCGGCGTTGTGCAAGAAGTCGAACGTGGGGACGGTGATTTTCAACGATGAGTTGAGTCCCGCGCAGAGCCGCAACCTGGAGAAGGTTTTTGAGCGGAAGATTCTCGACCGGACGCAGTTGATTCTCGATATTTTCGCGCAGCGGGCGAAGTCGAAGGACGGGAAGCTGCAGATCGAACTGGCACAGTTGCAATATCTGTTGCCGCGGCTGACCGGGATGTGGACGCACTTGTCGCGGCAGAGCGGCGGGATCGGGATGCGCGGGCCGGGCGAAACGCAGCTGGAGGTGGACCGTCGCCGCGTGACGGAGAAGATTGCGCGGCTGACGCGTGAGCTGGAGGAGGTGCGGCAACAGCGGGGGATTCAACGCGCGGGGCGGCTGAGGCAGCACTGGCCGATCTGCTCTTTTGTCGGCTACACGAACGCGGGGAAATCGACGCTGCTGAACAAGATGACGCACTCGGAGGTTTATGCGGCGGACCAGCTTTTCGCGACGCTCGATCCGACGACGCGGCAGTTCATTTTGCCGAACAAGCAGAAGTTGCTGCTGACGGACACGGTGGGATTTTTGAAACAGCTTCCGCACCATTTGATCGAGTCGTTCAAGGCGACGCTGGAGGAGGTGGCGGAGGCCGATTTGCTTTTGCATGTGGTCGATTTGAGTCATCCGCTCTACGAGCAGCAGATGGCGGCGGTGCAGGTGGTGCTGGAGGAACTGCATGCCTGGGGCAAGCAGATGATTGTGGTGTTCAACAAGATTGACCGGGTGACGAATCCGGCGCTGATCGAGCATGCGCTGCATCACCATCCGCATAGCGTGGCGATTTCGGCGGCGACGGGCGAGGGGATGAGTGCGCTTTTCGAGGAGATCGAGCACCAGGTGAAGTCGTGGCGGCTGCGGGTGAAGCTGGTGCTGCCGAATCACCTGACGGCGCTGGTGGCGGAACTGCACCGGGTGGGGCGGGTGCTGGATATCAGCTACAAGGGCGACAAGATCGAGCTGACGGCGCATGTGCCGCCGCAGTTGCAGGGGAAAATCAAGCCGTATATGGTGGCGGACGATGAGGGCGATTTCCATGCGCGAACTGCCCCCGGCGGAGAGGCCGAGGGAGCGGTTGCTGAACCAGGGGGCGAACGCGCTGAAGACAGCCGAGCTCCTCGCCATCCTCTTGCGCACCGGAACCAGCGGGCGGCCCGTGCTGGAACTCGCTGATTTTTTGCTGACCCATTTCGGTTCGCTGGAAGCGCTGAGCCGCGCGCCGGTGGGCGAGCTGGCGAAGGTGAAGGGGGTGGGGCAGGCGAAGGCGATCGGGCTGAAGGCGGCGTTTGCGCTGGCGGCGCGGCTGGCCCGGAGCGAGGCGGAGGCGCGGGCGATCGAGACGGCGGAGGATGTGGCGCGGCTGCTGGGCGAGGAGATGCGGCTGCTCGATTACGAGAGCGTGCGGGTGATTTCCCTGAATACGAAGCACATGGTGCTGGCGGTGGAAGAGGTGACGCGCGGGACGCTGAATGAGAGTCTTTTTCATCCGCGGGAGGCGTTTCGCGCGGCGATTGCGCGGCAGGCACACGCGGTTATTTTGGTGCATAACCATCCGTCGGGGAATCCAAGTCCGTCGGATGCCGATTTACAGGTGACGCGGCGGATGAAGGAGGCGGGGGCGCTGTTGCAGGTGGAGTTGCTGGATCATGTGATTTTGGGGGCGCCGCGAGCGGGGAGTGAGAAGAGTTATTTTAGTTTTAGGGATGAGGGGCTACTTTGAAAGAGAGTCAGCTGATTTTGACGGAATTACCAAATTTTTCCAAATTAACGGAATGGGGAGGCAGGGGAGTTTTGACGGAATAACGGAATGAACGGAATTTTTTGGGGAAGTAAGGCAGGACCAAATTTTCCAAATTTGCCTAATGACTAAATTATGATGAGGCTGAAGGTAATGGAGGTGCGGGAACGTGGGTGTTCTCAAGCTTATGCTGAGGGCAGTAGACTTGGGAGAGAGTGAAGGTGATACGATGAACGCGAACTGGTTTTGTGAGCGCGCTATTTGTCTGGTCATCAGCACGACCAGCATTATGAAAAAGCAGGGGACGAACTGGGAGCTGGATCAAATTCTTTTCGATGCGCTGAGAATCTACTCATGTACGCACCCGGCTACTTTGAAAATGACACCAGAATCAGCGCTAATGAATATGGATCGGCCCATAGGTGATGAAAATTTGATTCGAGTCAGAAAGGCAATGGCACTAATCAAGGAGCACCCCGAAGATGCGGCTTCTATCTTGGAGAAGTTCGCAACATTCTAATGCGTATCGGGTCGCTCCTTGAAAGCTATTCTTCCTTTTACCTTTTCTCCTTTCACTTTTACCCTTTCTTATGAGTACAGAGATACATCCGAGCGCGGTGGTTGATCCGGCGGTTAATCTGGGGGTGGAGGTGCGGGTGGGGCCGTATGCCATGATCGAGGCGGGGTGCGTGATTGGCGATTACTGCGAGGTGCGCGCGCATGCGGTGATTTGCAAGGGGACGCTGATGGGGCCGCACAACCAGATTGGCTACGGGGCGGTGATTGGCGCGGAGCCGCAGGATTACGCCTACAAGGGTGGGCGGTCGTGGGTGGAGATCGGTTCGGGGAACAAGATCCGCGAATATGTGACGATTCACCGCGCGACGACGGAGGGGACGGCGACCACGATCGGCAACGATAATTTTTTGATGGGCGGCGTGCATGTGGGCCACGATGCGGAGATCGGCAATCATGCGATCCTGGCCAACAATACGCTGCTGAGCGGTTACGTGCGGGTGGAGGACGGGGCGTTTTTAGGCGGGGCGACGATTGTGCATCAACATACGCGGATCGGGAGGCTGGCGATCACGCGCGGCGGGACGAGGCTGGGCAAGGATGTGCCGCCGTTTTTCATGGCGACGGATGTGAACCTGGTGAGTGGGATCAACCGGATCGGCTTGCGGCGGGCGGGGCTGGCGCACGAGACGCGGCGCTCGATCCAGGCGGCGTTCGAGTTGCTTTATCGCTCGAACCTGAATGTGAGTCAGGCGCTGGAGGAGATGGGGAATAAATTTCATCTGCCGGAGATTGAGCATTTGGTCGCGTTTATCAAATCGTCCAAGCGAGGGATTTGCCGGGGCGAGCGCGGGTTGAGGGGGGAAGAGGAGGAGTAAGTTTAGGATTTGATTTTAGACAGGAGGAACATGAGGGACTTGAGGGAAGGCAGGGAATTTTGACGGAATGAACTGAATTTTTAGGGGGAGGAAGGCAGGACCCAATTTCCGAATTGCTAAATGTTTTGTGGGGGAATTTTTGACATGAAAACATGAAATACATGAGGGAGACGGGGGGGGAACATTTCGCACAGCACACGCGTGTGGCGGACTGATGTGAGGGAGAATAGGCTGATGGAGGCAGGGGGGAATTTTGACGGAATTACGGAATGAACGGAATTTTGTTTGGGTTTAAATGATATGGAATTGACGCCGGAAACTGAGGCGAGAGGGATGAAGGCATACGAGCAGGCGCGGGCGTTCGAGCGACTGAGGTCGTGGCGGTTGCCCGTGACGTTCGCGTTGTTTGCGCTGATTCCGGCGCTGAGCGGCGCGCTGATGTGGCATCTGGGGCACACGATGATGGCGTGGCTCAATTTCGGCGTGGCGGTTTTTCTGGCGTATATACTGTTCTCCTGCCAGCGGTTCCTATTTATAGGTGTCTGCAATTGAAACCCCTTAAGCCGTAGATATTCATCGAGCTCGTCGAATAATATCTGACCAGAATAGATTGGCTTATGTGTAACCTCGCAGTGAATGTATCTAGCGCGAATTAAGTATCTGCCCATTGATTCAAAGGCTATTTTTTCGGCGCCTTGCAAATCAATCCAAACAAGGTCGATGTAATTGGTCTCGTTCACATTCAATGCAGTTTCTATTCTCCCGCAAGGAATCGCTATTTCGTCCTGAGAGTATTTTTGGTTCCTCGGCATTTTCAGTGGAATGAGGGTTTGAGTAGAGAAGGGATATTGAGTTTGGCGGCGACGAAGTAAAGCATGGCGATGAAGTACCGCGTGGTGCGGTAGCCGCGAGCTTTGCGCTTGGTGGCGGAGAAGAGACTGTTGAGGCCTTCGAGGAACGCATTGGTCACGCCCGCCGTCCAGTGGGCGAGGATGCCGGGCAGATGGCTTTCGATCATCTCGGCCACTTTCACCATGGGAGCCAGCAACTGGCCCGGAGCCTGGGCGGCTTGCCGTTTGACCCAGCGCGTCCAGGTCGTGAAGCGTTTCTGGGCCGCGCGGCGGGGAAGCTGGTAAACGGCCTGGAGGGCCAGGCGCATCTGGTAAGCCTTGGCCGTCCACAGGCTGTCCCGGTCGATGCGCGTGAGCGTCCGTTTTTGGTTGGCCGTGAGATTTTCCGGGTTCTTGAGCCAGAGCCAGCGGGTCTCCTTGAGGGCGTCCTTGCTCGTCGCATCCCGGGCGGATTCCAGGCGGCGCACCGCGTCGACAGCCTCCCCGGCGTGGGCGATGACGTGGAACTTGTCGAAGACCACCTCGGCGTGGCGAAAGTTTTCCGCCACGCCCTTGCGATAGGCCGGACTCATGTCGATGGACACTTGCGTGATGCCGTGCGGGTGGGCGTTGTGTTCGAGCAAACACCGGGCGAACTTTTCCCACGTCCCGGCCTCCTTGCCCTCGGTGGCGAACAGGACGCGCTTGGCCACCAGATCGCAAAACACCGTCAGGTAATTATGGCCTTTGCGCCGGCTCATTTCATCGGCCCCCACCACGGTCACCTCCTCCATGCTTAAGGTTCGATGCGCTTCATCGACATGGTTGAGGAGCATCCGCCAGAGTCGTCCCTCGTCCACCTGCACGATTTGCCCTACTTTTTTTACCGGCATCTCCCGCATCAACGTGAGCGCGAACGCCTCAAAGTCCTTGGTAAAATGCTTGTTCTGGCCCTCCCACGGCGGCGTTACCCGATAGACCTGGCCGCACTGCCGACACTTGGCTCGGGGCAAGTCGCACACCAATTCGCACGCCTGGTTGAAGATGTTCAAATGCTTCCAGCGCATCGGCCCGGCGTGGTCGTAGCAGAAAACTTCGCCGCCGTCTTTCGCGCATCGCTCCTTCTCCCACAACACCGGCGTTTCCCGGATCACAATAAAAAAGGTCGACGCCTCCTGTTCAAACTCGCAACTGGCCACTTCCCATTGCTCGCCCAACCGCAACATCGCGTGCACGGTCTTCTCGATTTCCATCCCTCTCTCTAACCACTTTCTTCTCCCCTATTCCACTGTTTTTGCGGTAGAACCGTATTTTTCCACTGGGTACCTCCCATTGGAGAGAAATAGTGATGAGGCTCCGGGATTGCCGTCTATCCAGGTAGTGACCGTTCTAAATGGATTTATTGGATAAAACTTGCAATTACCCTCAAATAGATTCACGGCCTTATCAACCAACATTATTCTTTTAGAATATGGTTTAATATTTGAACGACATAAGGGCAGTGTTTGTGGATTACATTCGAATGCAATGACTTTGGAGTTCCTATACTTTACCGCAAATTCGATTGATTGCTTACAATCTCGTGCGCCAACATCTAGTATTGTCCGTATTGTATCGGGGTCTATCAACTCTTTCTCCAAGTACCTACAGAAGTTAGCAATCACGGCGCGAGGCTCGCTCTGAATACGCGGGTTGTCAAATAAGGAATGTGGCTCACAGATCAATTGTAAGCGGTGCGTGGAGCCCTCTTGACATTAAGGTTGGGTCGGGTCATAGAGACCGTAATCAAAAAGTGATAATGTCAATGACGAGTGTCATAGTTCAGGCGGCTTAAGGGATTGAGGTCAACTAATACTCACTTGCCCAGCCTTGCGGGGTGAGTCCTTCGATCTGCTAAGTGTTGGCGTTAGGTAATCCCGTGATGACGTCACGCCGGTAAGCATACGGGTCGCAACCGCGACAGCGGCAGCACTCGACGATGCCGCAACACCTCCGCCTTCAGCCGGGCCTGTTTCTTCTGCTCGACCTTCCATCGAAGCCATCGGCGCAGCGCATCACAAAGGAAGCTGTCTTCTTTGTCATCTTGTCGTCCGCAGGCATGCTCCCCCTTTCCATCACTGCTTCGAGCAATCGTACCCAGGACCAGGTTCACCTCTCAATGGTGTCGCTTGAGCCGTGGGAGTACAGTTTTGTTTCTTGCGCCGTTGTTGCAGCCAAGAAGCCTATGTGGAATAGTTGATTTCGGAGAGCTTCGCAAACTGGGTGCCACTGATCCCGCTCTAATCAAATTGCTCAAAAAAAGCCCGTCCGGCGCTCCGATGTCACCACTACCCGCCCTCGTGCATCCTTCCTCAAAATATGATCCTGCGTCATAAATGCCATATTCTATAATTGATGTCCTCTATGACACTTCCAATTCAGGGTGCTCAGCGAATCCTTTAATGCGTCAGTCAAACCAGAAGAAGGTCCTGAATGAAAGAGTCAGACAGAGAAGGAATAACAACCACTTTAACCCCGCATCATGCGGGGACGCCCGTGAGGGCGGACGCGAGGCGTTGACAGTGGCAGATGCGGGCGACCATCAAGCCGCGAAATACAGCAATCCAAGCTTCACACATATCTGCGGCCTTAGTCAAAAGGGAGGTTTGTCCTCATGCGCCACACCATCACTATACGACCGCGTGCCAAGTTGCAGGCCGTCAAAGGCGAAATCCATGTCCCGGCAAAACCTGCAAATCCCCGTGCAAGGAGCGTGGCTGGCGGACGTGTTGCGAGGGTATTTCGCTTACCACGCGCTACCCACCAACATCCGCAGCTTCGACGCATTCCGCACTCAGTTTGGCCTGTCACAGGTTCCGCGCCTTGTGGCGACGGGGACCAGAAACGACGGATCAACTGGAAGCAAATGGTAAGGCATATCCGATGCTGGCTGCCCTCAACGAAAATCCTGCATCCCTGGCCGACGACGCGCTTCGACCTAAGGACTCAATCCAAGAGCCAAGTTCGGTAATCCTGCACGCTCGGATCTCTGCGGGGGTCCGGAGGCAACTCAGGTACCTACGGCGTCCGTTCATCCGGATTGTGTGCTTCGCTAAAGATGTGGTATACATAGCGTTGCAAGATGATGCCGCTGGTGTTGCAGATTCGAAGTGGCTTGGAAGTAATCTGCCTCAGCTCCGAACCTTTCTTGGAATGAGATGCGTATGTCCTTAAAGTGCGAGATCGTGTCTAGAACTATTCTTCATTGATGGTTATAGGCAACGTTTCGAACATCATTGGAAATTATACTCTCTAGAAAACACAAGTCATCTTCTGAGAAATATTTAGGCCAGATGTGAAGGCCTCCCCGTTCCAAGCCCGCCTTTGTGAAATCTGGACGGTATCTCTTATCATCTACTGTTATATGTTGAATTACTTCCTTAAGTTGTTGTTGACTTTTAGACGCGATATAACGGAGGGCCTTTTCAGGATGCACTTTAAGGTCGAAGAAATGAACAAAATTTACTCCCTTGTCCTTATACGGCAACCAGCTTAAAACGTGCTTATGCCATTTATCAATAATATTTCGCGGCTTCACATAACTATAGGAAAAGGGTTGTGTTTCCGTAGGTATATTCCATAACTCACGGCGAAGGAAATTCGAAAAAATAGGCTCTTTTATAAATCGCTCGTAATTTGTGTTGTTGTAATAATTATAACAGGCTACCATAACGTCTCGTGGATCACGAATAATATAAAAAATGTCATATTTCTCTAGTATGCGATCAATGTAACGTTCGAAAACAAATGATTGATAATGGGTCTTTAGACACTTATTTGTTGGATGTGGATAATAGCAAGTTAAAAGTTGCTCTAGAATCTTTTCCTTCAAGTTATTGGGATTAACCTCTTTAACCCATTGATTTTCCTTTTCGTGGATAATGTCGACCCAGCCATCTTGGATTCCTATAAAGTTAGTGGAAAGGTTATTTATTAAGAAATGCGTTCCTGATCTTTGGAAGCTAGCTACGATAATCTTTTTCATTTGCACAATGCCTTCTGAGGTGAAAGGCGTGTTCTGTTATTTGACTATTCTTTGATCCCACTTTGCGTCAATCGTTTTTGTGCCTAAAGGCAAGTATTTTAAAGCTCCCCCATCATAATATCTTTCAATCGCTCGGATTACATCTGCAGATGTTACTAAATCATGCATACATCTTTGTACTTTCCTGCCTCCTAATTCTACCGTGTCAATACATAAACTCCGATCTTTTTCATCTCCATCGTTAAGAGGGGCTGTTCGACTTTTCCAGCACCCTCCATTGTCGCAACATTGCATTTGACCATTGGCGTGCAAATAGACATGATTTGTATAGGCAGTGAAGACGCTCGGCTCTCTGCCGCCTGCCGTGACCACGCAGGCCTTTCGCTTTGGAATGCCGGGCTTAGCTGGTATTGCCGCGGCTAGGTGCATAGCAAATGTTACTGGACAAACTACTCCGTGAGCATGATAAACTAAACGCATAAACATCCTAATGTCAGTTTTCCCGACAAGATTAATTACATTTCTTAACGCAGGATGGCAGTGATTCGAGCCTTCATCGCCAAACTGGACGAATTGTATTCGATCTTTAAAATAATCTACGACCTCTTGTGCGTATTCAGGAATCCACCACTTAGCAGTATAGTCTTTCTTGCCTCCTGTGCATATCAACCAAAACGGTGTATCCCACCCCGTGAAATGTTGATGTACCATGCTAATCCAAGAACACTCTTCTTTTGAAAAATGAACATCACCCCAAAATTTTGTAGGATTGATTTTAATTTTTAATGTATCTTCAAGAAAGAGTCTAAAGCCGTGCACAAAATGAAACGCGCCTTCATTACTATGGTGAATAATAGGGTATTGCATTTCAATAAGTTCGGCATCGTCTTTCGTCAAGTTTGTAATATACGGATTGTGTTGCCAAATTTGTGGAAATAGGGTATCGACATTGGTTATGTATGTTCCAGGATGCGATAGATGTAAATCGCGTACGGCAGCAGTCAGCATCAGAATGTCACCCGGGGATTGGTGATTTTTGAGAATCAATTTCCTTAAGCGCTTTCTTTTTGATTTAGTAGCGCTCATATCATCGATATTATACTATAGGAGTTTAAGGGTCGAATGCTTAGCAGCGGTAAATTGATGCATCTAATTTGTTGCAAAAAGAATAGGTGATCGAGATCAAGAAAGGATGTCCTGTAAGCAGTTGTTTTGAAAGGCAGAACTTCGGAAATGCATTTGCTGCTAGCGTGAGTCTGGGGATTTGTGTGTGTTTTCTGGATTAAGGGCTGTAAGTGTTTTGAGCCGTGCGGGTTCTTGTCCAAAAATATTTATGCGCAAGAAAGTTTTTACATTTGTCTTGATTT
>Ga0302319_10006395_pt1 | contig 23397 bp, 13 predicted proteins | sample Bog_T0_2_FD_203319 | JGI IMG/M metagenome (GOLD analysis project Ga0302319, IMG submission 203319) | Peat permafrost microbial communities from Stordalen Mire near Abisko, Sweden - Bog_T0_2 | ecosystem: Environmental > Terrestrial > Soil > Wetlands > Peat | place: Sweden: Abisko, Stordalen Mire...
AACGCTGTATGAGTTCCTGCGCAACGATGCGCTCAATGCCAACAACTACTTCGCGCCGCGAAAGGAAGAGCTCAAGCAGAACCAGTACGGCGGCACCATCGGCGGCCCCTTGGTGCGCAACCACGCATACTTCTTCGCGTACTACGAAGGTCTTCGCGAAAATCAGGACATCACGCATGGCGTGGTGGTGCCGACAGTGGCGGAACGCATGGGCGACTTCTCGGCCGATGCGCCCATTCTTTTGAATTCCACACATGCGCCCCTCGGCAACGATCTTACCGCTCTGTACAACAGTTCTCCATTCAAGGCGATCACCGCTACTTACCTCCCGTTCTTTCCCACTCCCAACACGCCGGAAAATCCGCACCTGGCCCAAACCACAAACCTGAGCCAGTTAGACAGTCAGCAGGGCGGCGCCAAAGCCGACTGGTTGCTGCGGGACGCGGATGTTTTGAGCGCGCGCTACAGCTACTCGACGATGGGACTCCAAAGCCCGTACTCGGAACTCGGCGCCGATGTTCCAGGGTTTCCCGTGGGCTACTTCTCCAACACTCACCTGGGCGGTCTCACTGAAACGCACACCTTTTCTCCACATACGGTGTTGACCTCGAACGTCAGCTTCTTTCAGAGCCACATCATTCTCGATAAGCGCAACTCCGGCTTCAGCCCTCAGGCCTTCGGCTTTGGATATTCCTCCACATGGGCTTCGGCCACGGGCGCGCCGCTGATCATGACCCAGGGCTACTCCAACGTGGGCGACCCGGTCATCAACCCGCGCGACAGCACTCAAAACGACTACGCTTTCAGCGCCAACCTGGCACACACTCAGGGCAAACATGTCACCAGTTTCGGCACTCAGTTCCGCCGGACGCAGATCAACGGCTACCAGTCGAACTTCGCCTCGGGCACCTTTTCCTTTACCGTTCAGGGCTACACCAACAATTCATTGGCTAACTTCCTGCTGGGTAAGCCTGATATATTCACCCAGGCCGGGGGCGACTTCACGCGTAACCTGCGCGGCTGGGAGCTGGGCTCCTACGCACAGGATGAGTACCGCATCAGCTCGACGCTTACGCTGAACTACGGCGTGCGTTACGAGATCACGACTCCGTTCCGGGATATCCGCAATCGCATGATGGAGTTTGCGCCCGGCCACCAATCCACCGTTTACCCTAACGCTCCAAACGGCCTTTTGTTTCCCGGCGACTCCGGTGTACCCGACACCATTGCCCCCATCTTCAAGGGTGACTTCGCCCCTCGTGTCGGCTTCGCATGGAATCCGTTTGGGAACAGCCGGACGGTGATTCGTTCAGCCTACGGCATCTTCTACGACGAACTGCTGAACGGCGTGGGCATGCCGTTCCGCGCCACCAGCAGCGCACTGCCGCAAACGGTGGTACGCACTCTCACCGGATACACGAAGATCAACTATGCCAACCCGCTCGGCGCCGTAACCAACCCATTTGCGCCCGGCCAGGTTGCTCTTCCCGCGTCCACCTTCACCATCGATAGCCACCTGTTGCCGCCCTACGCGCAGGACTGGAATCTTACGATCGATCAGAGCCTGGGGAGACAGAACCTGTCCGTCGGATACATTGGGTCCAAAGGAACTCGCATGCCGAGGTTGGTCGAGGCGAATCCCGCTATCTATCAACCCGGTGCAACTTTCGCTAACTCCCCGCGGCGCCGGCTCTACTCCGGCTGCACGCTGACCACCGGCACCTGTTCGTTGGGCACCGCCGGACTGGTTGAAGGAAATGCGAACTCGACCTTCCACTCCGCACAGGTCTCACTCACTCGGCGCGGCACGCCGGACCTGAACTACACGCTGGCGTACACCTTCTCCAAGGATCTGGATTACTCGTCAAGCCTTCACATGTCCGGTCCCGCTCCCTGGATGGTTCTTGGAGAACTGGACATTGCCCAGAACAACCAGAATCTGAAAGCTGAACACGGACGCTCGCTCTTCGATTCGCGCCATCGTTTCGCCGGAAGCGTTACCTACGCCGTTCCGTTCGCGCGCAACTTCACAGGTCTGTCGCGTACGCTCCTGGATGGCTGGCAATTCAATGGCCTGTTGGCCATGAATTCCAGCACTCCCTTCACAGTCTACGACTCGGCGAATGTCTCGTTGCAGGCGCCGCATCCCGGAGTCTCCGGCATGTTCGGAGACCGGCCCAACGTCGTTGGCAACCCGAACAAAGGAGCGCCGCACAAGGTTTCGCAATGGGTATCTCCTTCAGCATTTCAGCGGCTCGATCCGGTTGCGAACGCCGGGCAGTTCGGCAACGAGGGACGAAACAGCGTCGATGGCCCTGCCTTTGGGAGTCTCGACGCTTCACTCGACAAGACCTTTGTGCTTGGTGAAGGGGCAAGGGTGCAGTTCCGGGCTGAAGCCTTCAACCTCACAAACCATGCCAACCTGATCCCGCCCGTTTTCGACATCAACTCACCTGCCTTCGGGCAAATCACTGAGGCGCAGGCCCCGCGTGTGCTTCAGTTCGCCTTGAAGTTTGTTCGGTAAACCTGCCTCTAAAAAAAGGAACCACTCGGTTATCTGAAGTAATCATTCACATCGTCCCGCTCCGGCTGCTCAAGTTACAAGGCAGCCTGGGCGGGACGTTCCTTTCTGGTCGAATAGTTCGCGAATAGATTATGAAAAGCCCGTGAATTCATTGGGGATTTCCATCACTCGATGGAGATGTTCATTTCTGTTAAAAATGCGTGAATTCGTCAAATCTTAATCAAACTCTGCGAGTGTGGATAACGGAAGCGAGCAGGGAAAACTCCGCTTGCGCGGAATCAGTTTTCCGGCTTTCGATATTCACCCCGCATGCCGATAAGGGTTCAAGACGGCTTCATGTAGACGGCATCGGGGATGCACAAGCAGGCGACGCACACGAGTTTGAGTGCGCAGCCAGGATTCAAACCTGATTTGAGAGGAAAAGAGAGGCCCAATGAAATTCGCACTTAACTCTGCCGCCGTAGCGGTGCTGGTAGCCAGTATGGTTGCCTCACCGATTTACGCCGAGGCCCCAAAGCCGCCGGTGAAAAAAGCCGTAGCCACCAAGAAGGCAAAGACCCCTCCGCCGCCCTCGGTTGCGGAACAGATTCAGGCGCTGAAGACCGAACTGGAAGGCCAGATCAACGGCCTCAAGAGCGATCTCGCCGCAAAAGATGCCCAGTTGAAGCAGGCCCAGGAAGCAGCCGCGGCTGCACAGGCGGCAGCAGACCGGGCGCAGGCAGCAGCCTCGCAAGAGACCCAGGCAGTGACCGAGAATGCCGCCGCAGTGAGCACGCTGCAGGGCACGGTGACCGACCTCAAGGCCAACAGCCTGTCGCTGGCCACCACCGTCTCTGACGAGACCTCGAAGATCAAGAAGGAAATGGGCGCCCCGAGCACTCTGCACTACAAGGGCATCACCCTCTCGCCGGGCGGGTATGTGGCGGCTGAAACCGTGTATCGCACCAAGGCCACGGGCGGCGACATTCCCACCGCGTTCAGCGCCATCCCCTACGAGAGCGGCGACGGCTACAAGCTGAGCGAGTTCTTTGGCAGCGCCCGCCAGTCCCGCCTCACCCTCCAGGCCGATGGCAAAACCAGCTGGGGCTCCCTGCGCGGCTACTACGAGGCTGACTTCCTGGGCACCGGCATCACCTCCAACAACAACCAGTCCAACAGCTACGTGCTGCGCCAGCGCATTCTCTACGCCCAGGCCCAGACCAACAGCGGCCTCACCTTTGTCGGCGGCCAGCTCTGGTCGCTCGCCACGGAGCAGAAGAAGGGCATCACCAGCGCCCCCGGCGATGTGGCAACTCCGCAGACCATTGACCCGAACTACGTGACGGGCTTCGTCTGGACCCGCCAGTACGGCTTCCGCGTGGTGAAGAGCTTCAAGAACGCCGCCTTCGGCGTCTCGCTTGAGAACCCGCAAATCCTCTACAGCGCATCGCTCGCCGGCAACACGCCCTACGCGGTCATCGGCAGCGCCGGCGCAAACGGCGGGAACTACAACGCGGCCGTCAGCGCAAGCGTTCCCACCACCTACATCCAGAACTACGGCAGCCAGAAAGAAAACACCTCGACCGCTGGCTACACCTATACCTCGATCCCCATCTACAACACCATCTACGCCAACACCAACATCGCCAACCTCTCGTTCAACCAGGCTCCGGACGTCGTCGCCAAGCTCGCCGTCGACCCCGGCTTCGGCCACTATGAAGTCTTCGGCATCGCCGGCTTCCTTCACGAGACGGTCTACCCCGGCACCACCACCAACAGCGTCAAGTACGGGAACCAGGCTGACATCGAGGGCTTCAACGGCGGAACGCCGGGCGGCAAGTTCGCCGCCTCCACGCCCGCCGGCAACTATGTCAACAGCATCATGGTGGGCGGCTTTGGCGCCAGCGCTCGGCTTCCCATCATCGCCGACAAACTCTCCATCGGCGCCAAGGGCCTCTACGGCCCCGGCATCGGCCGCTACGGCAACTCCACTCTCTCGGATGTCACCTCAGACGCCAAGGGCAACTTCGCGCCGATCCACGGCCTGAGCGGGCTGCTCACGATCGAAGCCAACCCGAATCCCCGCCTCATGATCTACCTCAACTACGGCGGCGACTATGCCGGCCGCACCGACTTCGGAACCGGCAGCACCATTGCCTCGACCCTCGGCTCTCCCACTGCAACCTTCTGCGAGACTGGCACAACCGCCGCCAACGCCTCAACCAACTGCTCCACGGCGCCCAGTGCCGCGATGATCGCCGCGGGCGGCAGTTGGGGCGGCCACTGGAGCGTTCCCTCCGTCGGCGCCACCGCGGTTGGATACGGTTCCAGACTGTTGTCTAACTCCGCTTGCACCTCGCTGGCAACTCCGGGCTACAGCGGCAGCTCCACCGGCTACTACCCCGGCGGATCCTGCGGCGCGCAAACCCGCAATGTGCAGGAAATCACCGGTGGCTACTGGTACGACATCTACAAGGGCGACAAGGGCCGCCTTCGCCAAGGCGTCCAGTACGGCTACGCAGTCCGCGAGGGCTGGTCGGGCGCCGGAACACCGGGCATCGGCGCCAAGGGCATCGACAACATGTTCTGGACCACCTTCCGCTACTACCTGCCCTAGACCGCAAGGTCCAGGTTCGAGCCACGCCAGAATGGGCAGCCCGCAGTTGGGCTGCCCGTTCTGTTTTGGTCCTCTGCTTCGACTCGACACGAGACTGTCCCGGAATCGCACGGTCTGCAGGCCTTCGTCACCCGCTGCCGTGGCAGCCATCACAGCCAGTCCACCCGCTTTCGCTCCATCCTATGGATGGTTGAGCGGAGTTCGATTCAGAGTTTCCTTGCGAGCCATGGGGGTGCCCATGCTTCGCAGCGATAAAGCCGGCAGCGGCAGGGTTCCCCCAAATGCGAGGAAAAACAGCCTCGCGGAACTCTCCCGCTGTCTTGCTTTTTTATGCGGCCCCGATTGCCTCGCCGCGGCGTTCCCAGCGCGCCCTTCCGTGCCGCCGCCCGCTCCCGCTCCATCCCCCGGAGTCGCCAGCCCGGCGCGTTATCATAAAGGTAGAGAATGGTTTAACCGGTGCTGGCGATGACGGAAGAACAAAGACAATCGGACCTCATTGCCGCCCTGCTGCGGGACGAAACGACCATGACGCTCGCCACCGTGGATGAGAACGGAGAACCATGCATCGCTCCGCTCTACTACATCGTGGACGAGGACTTGACCCTCTATTGGCTTTCCTCCGCGAAGAGCCAGCATAGCCAGAACCTGCGCCGGAGCACATCCGCTTCGGCCGCCGTCTTCCAGCACACGGAATACTGGAAAGAAATCTGCGGCGTCCAGATCCGCGGACGAGTCGAAATCATCGACGATCCAGCGATCAGAAAACCGCTGGTCAAGGCCTACTGCGAGCGGTTCCATCTGGCCGGAGTCTTGCGGTTGGCAATTCACCGCTCAACGCTGTGTGCGCTCCGGCCGCAGTGGTTCCGCTACGTCGATAATTCGATTCGATTCGGCTACAAGTTTGAACTCACCCGCTGAAGAGGCGAGGAGCGCTCGTCAGCTACCGCGGTTCCCCGGTCGAGACAAACGCCACGCCGGAGAGCGAATCCCCTGACGCCAGCACATCGCGCAGCCGCTCGGGATTGAACCCGCTGCGCGCCGCAGCGGCCTGCACCAGCCGCACCGCCGAGGCCGCCGTTCGATCCGCCGGAAGCCGGAAGATCCACGGAATGTTGGTCGACGTGAGCGCCTTGTCGTTGCTCAGCGCCACCACCGGCACAAACAGCTTGAGCGCCAGTTGCTCGGCCAGGTGGCTTGAGTTGCGGTCCAGCGCGATAATTGCCAGCGCATGCTGGTCCATCAGAGCATTCACCAGCTGAGTTGAAGCCGCTCCCCAGTTCTGGTCGCTGGCCACCGGCAGCAGTTGCCATGCGCGGCCATTGGCCGCAACACCGCCCACCGCCGATTGCACCTCAGCCGACTGCGCCACCTGCGCCGCCTGCGGCCCAAACAGAATCACGTTCACCGGCCCCGCCGGAACGTCGGCGCGATGCGGCCCTGCGTATTCCACGCCGCCCTCCCCAACCCGCGCATACGGCTCGCCCTTCGACGCAGCCTCATTCCGCGTAAGCGGCGCCGGCCGCACCGCAGGTGCCTCCATTGTTGCAACGCGGTACGTAACCGCCCCGTTGTGTACGGTCCCCAGGTACATCGGCGCAACGTTTTTCTGGTTCGGATCGAACACCATGTGCCCGGTCACGCCGTCGTACTCCATCACATCGGCCAGCGCATCGTGAATCCGCGCGCGATTCAGGCCGGCCTTGCAGATCGAGTCAAGCAGGTTGTTCATCGCGTCATAGGCCAGCGCGGCAAACTGCTCGGGCTTCTCCTGGAACTTCTCTTCAAAGCGTTGATTGAACCCAAGCCACTTCGCATCCTTCCGCGTCGGGTCGTACGGAAAGACAGCCTCAAATCCTTCCGCCGCATCGCCGGCCTGGGCCAGCAGCGTGGGCCCCAGCGTGCGATACGCGCCAAACACGCGCTGCTTCATCCCCGCCGCGCGCATCTGCTTCAGAATTCCGGCAGCCTGTTCCTCGTCTGCCCACAGCACGATTGCGTCCGCGCGCGACGAGCGAATCACCTGCAACTGCTTCGAAAAATCCTTGTCGCCCGGCAGGTACTTCTGCTCAATCACCACCGGATGCCCAAGCCGCCGCGACGCATCGCGAAACTTGCCAACGCCAAAGCGCCCGTAGCGCGAGTTCACGCGCAACAGCGCCACGCGCTTCATCCCCAGCTCGGTATAGATCCGCCGCGCCAGCGTCAGGCACTGCACCCGATCGTCCTGCAGGTCGGTGAAGTACCACGGAATGTAGGTCTCCGGAATCGTCGGGTCCGTCGATGCCGAGTTGACAATCGGAATCTCCGCACGCAGCGCCACGCGCAGCGCAATGTGCGTCGACTCGGAACTGATTGACCCGAAGATGGCCCAGTCCTGATCGTCGTAGACCATCTTGACCACTTCATTCGAAGCCGAGCCCCAGATGGCAGGGTCGGTTGGGCGATCTTCGCCGTAGACGGTCTTGGCCTGCCAGTTGTCGTAGTCGTTGTGCAGCATCAGCGTGAAGGGCTTGCCGCCGTAGCCGCCGCGCGCGTTGGCTTCGTCCACGGCCATTTGCGCGCCGTGCAGCATGCGCGTGCCGAAGACCGCTTCAGGATTCGGCGCAACCGGCCCGAAGAAGCCGATGCGGACTTCCGTTACATTCTTCGGCTCGGGAATGTCGCGACCCGCGCCGGAATAGATGTTGGGATGGACGTAGTTCAGGTCGTAGGGCGCGGCAAACTTGGAGTACGGGCTCAAGTCCGCGGGCTCGCCGGCATACGGAGTTACCATGCGGTCCTTCGGCGGACCCGGCGGATGCGCGCCACACTCGCACTTGTGCGTATCCGCATCCTGCCGCACCGCAGGTGCCTGCGCTGCGACCATCGACGCGGCGAGCGCCAGACCCACGACAACCAACAACCATCCCTTGCGCATTGCGACTACTCCTTGGCAGCTGGCTTGTCCGTGCGGAACATGGCGATGGCTTCAATCTCGATGAGCAGTTCCGGGCGGCAGAGATGCGCCTGGATGCCGGTCGAGGCGGGCAGCGGGTCCAGTCCCTGCTCCTTGAAGAACTTGGTGCGCTCAAGGTTGAAAACATCGTAGTCGCGGTCGATGTCGCGCAGGTAGCAGGTGGTGCGCACAATGTCGTGCCACGTGCAGCCTTCGCTCTCCAGCAGGCCGGTGATGTTGTCGAAGGTGCGGCGCAGTTGCGCGGTGAAGTCGCCGATGTGCACGCTCACGCCGTTCTCGTCGATCGACGCGGTGCCGGAGATGAGCAGTATGCACACTCCGCCGATGTCGATCCGCATGCCGCGCGCAAACGAGCTCGGCTTGGCATAGGCGTAGGCTTCGTTGAGCACGCCGTGATTGGTCATGGCGCGCTTTTGGATAGGTGCGTGTCCGATGGCTTCCAGAATATCTGCAAATGCATTCATGATGGTATTGCTCCTTATTTGTTTTGACGTATTCCGTGACTTAAACCCTTGGCCGTGGCTACCCAGATGTCGTCCCCCTGGAAGTCAATGCCGAGAACATAGTTGTGCGCCGGCGCGGTGGTCACGGCGATGGGCGTAACCCTGCCCTGCGCGTCGCGCACCGTCATCTCCGGCTTGCCGTCCGTTAGCGATGGCCGATAGACAGCCCAGTTCGCGCCGTCGTAGTAGGCCAGGCCCTTGTCCGTGCCAAACCAGGCGCGATTCGCGTCAACGCCCTTGACCGTATTTGTGAAGTTCGAGGGAAGCCCGCTGTCTTTCGTAAGAAAGTTGTGCCAGTAGCGGCCATCGTAGCGGCTGTCGCCAAAGTACGTTGCCGCCCAGAGAATATTATCCACGAAGCTGACAGAGGTAACAATCTCGTGGATCAGGCCCTGGTCCTTGAACAGCACCATCTCGTTCTCGCCGTCCGGGTCGTCGTACTTATCCCAGCGCCCCGTCTTCTGGTCGTACTCCAGAACGCCGGAGCCCCAGACACCGTAGTAGACTTTCGTGGGCGCGGCAGAAACCGCATAGACCCAAATCTCGGCCATCGGCGTGTTGCGCTCGTTGTAGAGCGTCCACTGGCCGCTGCGCAGGTTCAGCCGGCAGCCGCCCGCCGCCGTAGCCACCCACACGTTCTCGCCCTCGATCGAGACGCCATACACCACATCGTTCGACAGGCCCGAATTGAGTTGCGTGTAGGTATCAATGCGCCCGCCGGAGATGCGGCTCAGCCCCGCCATGGTCCCGGCCCACACGTCGCCCGTGTGCTTGTCCAGCGCCAGCGAGAGCACCGCGCGATGCGCCAGCCCGTCCTTGGTGTTGTAGACCTTCCACGCGTGATTCTCGTAAAGCGCCAACCCGTTTTCCGTTCCTGCCCACACCCGGTCGCCATCCACGAGGACGGTAAACACGTGATTGTCCGGCAATCCGTTCGCCGTGGTGAAGTTCTCAAACCTGAAACGGGGCAGCGCCTGCGTCGAAGCCGGTTGCGCCTTCGGCGCGGGCTTCACCGACGCGGCAGGAGCTGACGCACCCAAGGCCACCGTTGCCGTGACGAGCAGCAGGCCCACTGTGCAAATTCCTTTGCCAACAAAGTTCTTCATCGCGTCCTCAGATACTCGATCAGGTCGTTGAGCTCATCCTTGGTCAGGTCGTTGGTCCGGCCGTGTTTGTCTTCGGGGTTGTAGACGGTCCAGATCTCTTCCAGCGTCCGCGCTGAGCCGTCATGCAGATACGGCGCGGTCAGCGCAACATTGGTCAACTGCGCCGACTTCAACATCCCCGAGCGATCCGATGCCTTCTTCGTTCCCACGTCCACAATCTTCTGGTTGGTTCCCTTGGGCCCGCTGTGGCAGAACGAGCAACGGTTATACTCCGCAATCGGCTTGCCGAACTTGTCCACCTGCCGCTCAAACAACGCCTTGCCCCGCTCCTGCGCCGGGGTCAGCTCGCTGCCGGCCAGCTTCCACCGGTTGGGCCGCGTGGGCATCTCGCGCACGTATACCGTCAAATCGGCCAGCGTCAGGCTGTTGTAGTTTTCAGACCGCCAAAAATACTTCTCCGTCCTCGGCCCGCACTCGGTCGGAAGATTCGGATTTCCGCCATTCCACTTGTAGGGCTCCGTGTCTTTCACGCCCTCCAGCATCTTGTTGTCCACAATGTCGACGCCAAACCCGTCCGGCTCCAGGTCCCACGTCAGCCCGTCAAAAGTCGAGTCGATGTGGCAGGTTGCGCAACCGATTTGTCCCTGGAACGACTGCCTCGCCGTGTAAAACGTCTGCTCGCCGTGGCGAAGCACAGACACGGTCTTCGGACCTGCAAGCTCAATCGTCGAAGCCACGCGATTGGTCCGCGTATCGATCACGCTGAGCGTGTCATCCAGGCGATTGGCCACAAACAGCCTGCGGCCATCGCGACTGAATGTAACTCCGCGTGGATTGCGCCCCACATTGATGCGCGCGATCACGTAGTTCGAACTAGCCGAGAGATCCTGCGCGAACGAGCCTGACTGCGGCCGGGGATGCGTGCGAACAAAGCTCAGCAGCTTCGGCACATCGATCACCGTCACCATCTCTGAGCCGCCGCAAGTCACATAGAGCCGCGACTTGTCCGCGGAGATCGCCACGCCGAACGGCTGCGCCGCGTAGCGCTCCAATTCGTCCAGCGGGGCCTCCACCGGCTTGCCCACGTCCGCGCCGAACAGCGTCAGCGTATCGGCAAATGCGCCGCCGTGTTCCAGGTGCGCCAGGGGGATCATGTTCTTGGGGTGATACTGCGCCACCACGCCCAGCCGCCCATCGGCAGAAAACGTCAGATGAAAGACGCCTGCAATCGCGTGCAGCGGCATGCGATCCAGAACCACGGCGCGCGCCGGATCGATCACAGTAATCTCGGACTCGGGCGCAGTGCGATTTTCCAGACCCGTGCGCAGCGGCGACGGATTGGGATAGATGTGCGTCGAGTAGAGCCGCGTTCCGTCCGGCGAAAGCGTCAGGTAGCTTGCGCCGCGTCCACCCAGCAGCCGCTTCTCCTCAGCGCCTGTTTGCGCGTCCAGCACGGCAATGTCGCTGGAAATGCGGTTGGCCACAAACAGGTGTTTGCCCGCGCGGTCTTCCACCACGCTCGAGGGCTCCGCGCCCACCGGCCACGTGGCAACCACCTCAAGCTTCGCCGTATCGATCACCGAGAGCGTGTCGTCCCAGGTGTTGGTCACAAACAGCCGGTCACCTTTTGGTGAGAGCGAAAAACCGCGCGGCACGCGGCCCACGGCGATCGACTTGATCACCGCATAGCTCGCCGCGTCCAGCACGCGAATCTCGCCGGCCTGCTGGCACAGCACATAGAGCTGCGCGCCATCTGCTGAGAGCATCACCTCCAGCGGCGAAGCATAATCCAGATTGTCGGCGCGGGCGTCGCGCGCGCCGGCCTTTGCCGTGCGGCCGGTGAACCCCGCAACCGCAAAGAACGCTATGGCCGCCAGCGTCAATCCCGCAACGGCTCCTGCGCGCAACCCGACTGGAGAGCGGCTGCTCACTTGGGCTCCTCCACGGTGAGAACCTTGTCCACGTCCTGCTTCTCCAGCGTCTGCTCTTTGCCGCTGGGCCAGTGAACAATCACTTTGTCAATCGTTGTTGCCGCGCCCAGGCCAAAGTGCAGCCGCGCGTCATCCTGCGACAGATACCCTGAGCCCGCCACACGCTCCGCGGTCTGCCGCTTGCCCGCCGCAAACACCTCGACCCGCGCGCCAATGCCGTCCCGATTGCTCTTGGCTTTTGGACCGGGGCCAGAGGGCCGCTCCCAAAACCGCATCGCGCCCACCAGCTTGATTTCGATCCAGTGGCCGGTATTGGTCGAGACGTTATGGACAAGCGTCCCCTTTGCGCCAAGATTGACCTCGAACGCGTCAACCTTGCCGTCGTTCATGTAGTCGGCAAAGCAGGCGCCGCGCGCTGTGGTGCGCTCGCTCAGCACCGGGCCCGCATCGCGCGAGACATCGGCGAACTTGCTGTTGCCCAGGCCGCGAAACAGCGTGTGCTCCTGCGGATAAAGATGAATCAGGCCGCCGTGGAAGATGAGAATATCGAGCAGTCCGTCGTTGTCGAAGTCGTAAACGCCGGTGCCCCAGCTTACGTACTGCGCGTTGGTCTGCGAGACGCCCGTGGCTGCGCCAATGTCGTCGAAGCCCATCTTCCCTGTATTGTGCAGCAGCCGGTTGTAGTGACCGTCCGTGACCCACAGGTCCAGAACGCCGCGGCCCTCGAGGTCCGCAAACACCGGGCCCATCGACGAAGTCGACTCGCCGTTCTGCCCGAAGGCCGTGCCCGTATCGCTCCCGACCTCTTCAAAGGTTCCGTCGTGCTTGTTGTGGAACAGGAAGTTCTCCGTGCGGTCATTGGCCACGTAGATGTCGTCCCAGCCGTCGTTGTCAAAGTCCGCCGCCGTCACACCCATCGTGCGCCCCACAAATGCGCCAAGACCCGACTTCTCCGTCACGTCGGTGAAGGTGCTGTCGCAGTTGTTGTGGAACAGCTTGTTCGTCTCGCCCTCGTAGTCCAGCGGCCCCGGATAGTTGTCCGCCGCATAAAAGGCGCGGTACTTGGGATCGAACTTCACATAGCGGCCCACAAACAAATCCGCGCAGCCATCCTTGTCGTAGTCCAGCCACGTTGAACTGATCGCCCATCCGTCCACCTTGATGCCGGCCTTCTCCGTCACATCGGTAAAGTGGCCGTTGCCGTCGTTGTGATAGAGAATCGTCTTGCCGTATCCGGTTACCAGCAGGTCAACGAACCCGTCGTTGTCGTAGTCCGCCGCAGTCACGGCTACCGAGTACATATCGGGGTTCAGCCCGGACTTCTCCGTCACATCCGTGAAGTGCCCGTTGCCGTCGTTGCGATAGAGATGGTTATGCGGCAGCGGATCGGGCTTCACCTTCAGCGGATACGGATGCATCGAGTCATCCAGCGGACGGCCGTTCACCACGTAAAGCGAGGGCAGGCCGGAGTTGTTGTAGTCGATCCACACGCAGCCGGCGCCTGTGCCCTCCAGCAGTGAGCCCAACTGCCGCGAACCAAAGCTGTGCGTAAAGTTGATGCCCGCCTTGTCACTGGCGTCTTCAAACTTGATCGCGCCCGCCTGCGCGGCAGAAGTGGATTGCGCAGCCACCGGCGGTGTGGCCAGCGGCGCCTGCGGCGCTTGAGGCGGAGGAGCGGTCTGCGCGGCAGCCATGGAAGCAACACTGAATAAAAGAAGAGTGCGAATAAGCATGTTAATTGCCTCCAGGCGTGCGCTGCTGGGCGGATGTTGCTTTGACGCCGGTCAGGTCGAAAGGCGTGGTCGTGCGCATCAGCACCGCCGGCACGCGATTCTCTGAGGCGCGCTCAGGCCCGGTGTGGCAGCCCACGCAGATGCGCTGTTCGCCGCTCCGAATCCAGAACCAGCCTTGCTCCTGGCGAACCACCGCGCCCTTGCCGTCGAGCAATGCAAACCGAATCGGCTTGTCGCCCGGAGTGCTTACAAAGAACGAGCCGTCGGGCTCCACCGGCGAAGTGCCTGTCACCACCGTCTTCCCTGCCGCGTCCAGCGTCTCTAGCCGCACCGCGGCCGGAGCCGCCTTCAGGTCGCCCGCGCGCGACTGCCGCGCATCCAGCGCCAGCAGATTGGCATAATTCCAGTCGTGCAGGCCGGAGGGATGCTTGTTGGGCCGCTTGTGCGCCGCCACAATGGCGGGCTCCACAATATCCTTGCCCGCCTCGGCAAATACCGCCGTAAGCGCAAGCGATCCCTGCTTCCACAATCTCAATGTGTAATGGGTGCCCGCGGCGCCCCGCGCGCTCACCAGCCAGTCGCCGCCCTCGGTCTCTGCCAGACCGCCCGCATACTCCGCGTGCGGCGCTGCCACCGCGGCCTCGTGCGCCAGCGGCGAGGTAAACCGCGCCAGCGATGCGCCATGCGTAAACACCACATCGCCTGAAGCCAGTTGCTTGCCGCCCCAGCGCGCCCTGCCGTGGTCGCAGCGGTAAGACTCAACCCCCGAGCCGTCTGAGTAAACCAGGAACAGCTCCGGCGTAGCGGTGGCGCCAAAGGGGAAGCCAGATTCGAAAAGGATCCGTCCGTCCGCAAGCACGTCGGCCGGAATCGCGCTTGCCGGCAGATACGAAATCTGCACGTTCGCCGGCCCGGGATCGAGCGAGGCGTACTTCGCCTCCAGCTCCGTCACCCGCGCGGCCTGCAACTGAAATCCCTGCGGCGTTGCCAGCGCATACACCATCCGCCGCACCGGCGCCGTGGCCGGCAGGTAAAGCGGCCGAATCGCGTCCGTCGCCGTGGTCAGCACCCGCCGCACGGAGCGGTCGGCCACGGTAAGTTCCCAAATCTGCCAGTGGGCCGATTCAGTTTCTTTGCCCGCAAACAGAACCGTCTTGCCATCGAAAGAAACGCTGGCGTCCGCGCTGGCCGCAAAGTTCGGCGCCAGCGGCTCCGCCTTGCCCTGGTGAATCAGAAGCAGCCGCGCACCCTGCGGAAACCGCTCCCCGCCCTTGAGTGCGGCCAGAGGCTGATACGCAGGCGCTGCGGTCACGACGATGTCGGGCTGTGTGACGGGATTGCTGGCGCCAGAAACTCCGGCGCTCGCAGGCGAAAACCCGCAGACCGGAATAAGCAAAGCGAACGACGCAAGAACTCCCAGTGTTCTGACCTCGAATCTCATCCAACGGCCTCCATGGCCCGTGAGAGTTCCGCCTCGCGCAATGGCAGGGCGCGGTCATTCTTCCGTTGGGAAAGGCCGCGCAGGATCAGGTACGGATCAAGGTCAGCCATCATGGCGTCAAAGCCGTGGAAGTCAAGCGACTGGTCGCCGTCGCTCCATGCCTTGTCGGGGTTGGGATGCACCTCAACCAGCAGCCCGTCGGAACCGGCGGCAACGGCAATCTTCGCCAGTGCGGGAACCAGCTCGCGGCAACCGGCCGCATGGCTCGGATCGGCAATCACCGGCAGATGCGAGATCTGCTTCAGCAGCGCAATCGCCGCCACATCGAACGTATTGCGCAGCGCCGTCTCAAACGTGCGGATGCCGCGCTCGCACAGAATGACGTAGGGGTTGCCGAAGTCCATGATCAGTTGCGCGGAACGCAGCAGGTCGGCGATGGTGGCCACCATTCCGCGCTTCAGCAGCACCGGACGGCCCGACCGCGCCGCCGCCTCCAGCAGTGCGTAGTTCTCCATGTTGCGCGTGCCAATCTGCAGAATGTCGGCATACTCGGCCACCATCGGCACATCGTCTTCTGACATCACTTCCGTCACAATGGCCAGGCCGCTCTCCTGCCGCGCGCGCGCCAGCATCTTCAGGCCCTCAAGCCCATGACCCTGGAAGGCGTAAGGCGAGCTGCGGGGCTTGAAGGCGCCGCCGCGAAGAATCTGCGCCCCGGCGCGGCGAACGTGGTTGGCCGTGGCCATCAGCTGAAACTCGGTCTCAACCGAGCAGGGGCCGGCCATCGTAATGAAATCGTCGCCGCCTATCTCCAGATCGAGCACCGGCACAATGGTCTGCTGGCGGCGTGCGCTCTTCAGAACATCCGGGGTTTCTTGAAACCGTTCTTGCCAGCTTTCACGCACGGTAGGCGCTCCTATCCAGAGAAGTCTCAGGCTAGCTCTCTGCGGCGCAAATTGCCTCAACCTAAAGATGGAGATGGAGTTACGGGCGTTTCATGCCATCACTTGTGATGGGTGAACTTGACAACTACCCGCTCTTATGCAATGGCGATAGGTGGCGGCCGGTAGCCGAACGCCTCGTCCACCACCGCCGCAATGCCCAGGGCAGTCTCGTCGTGGAATGGCCGCGCCACAATCTGTACGCCCACCGGCAGCCCCTCCACCGAGCGGCCCACCGGAACCACCGCGGCTGGAGCCGCCAGCGCGTTGAACCACTGCGAGTGCCGCATGGCGCTGAAGCAATCAACCGTCTGGCCTTCAATCACCCATTCCGTCTCACCATGACGCCACGCTGGCACGGCGGCAACCGGGCACAGCAGCACCGGATACTCCGCCATCTCGGCAAGCGTCCTGGCCCGCAGCAAATCCAGCTCCGCCCATGCATCCAGCAGTTCCGCTGCTGAAAGCGGCGGAACTGAAGCTGCAGTTGCCAGGAACCGCTGGAAGGTCGGGCTCAGCGCAGACTCTCGCCCTTTGATCTCCGGCGCATAGAACATGGCCCCGCACTGCACAAAGAACTTCCACCAGAGCTGGCGAAGCGCCTCAAGCGTGCTCGGCCGGAACGGCTGAACTCGAAAGCCGGCGTCGAGCAGGGCAGCCGCGGCAGCTCGCACAGCAGCCCGGCTCTCGGGGGTTACCGGCACAATGCCATCGTCCTCAAAGCAGCCAATCGTATTGGACCTGAGCCCCGCCGCCGTCACCTCGCGAAACGGAACCGGAGGGCTCACCGGATCGCGCGGGTCCTGGCCGCTCAGCGTGCGGAACAGCAGCGCCACGTCGGCAATCGTGCGCGCCATGGGGCCAATCGCGCCCAGGATAGCGAACGGTCCCACGCACGGCGGCAGATGGCCGCGCCCCGGCACCCGGCCCGGCGTGGGCTTCAGCGAGCAAATGCCGGTGAAGTGCGCCGGAACGCGCACCGAGCCGCCGCTGTCTGAACCAAGCCCCGCCGCGGACAAGCCAACGGCAATGGCAGCCGATTCCCCTCCCGACGAGCCGCCCGGTGAGCGCCCAAGGTCCCAGGGATTGTTGGTCCGCCCGTAGAGCAGGTTATCTGTCTCGTAGGCCATCAGGAACTCCGGGCAGTTGGTCGTGCCCAGAATCAGCGCCCCGGCGTTGCGCAGCCGCGCCACCACCGCCGCGTCCTCTTCCGGAATCTCGCCCTTGTGCAGCAGGCTGCCAATCTCGCACCGGTAGCCCTCGGTTGCGATGGAAGATTTCACAGTTACCGGAAGCCCGTGCAGCAGGCCGCGCGCATCTTTCGCTTCATCCAGTTGCCGGGCCTGCCGCCGAACCCGCTCCGCGTCAAAATCCACCAGCGCATTCAGCCGCGGATTGAGCCGCTCAATCTGGCGAATGTGCGCCTCAGCCAGTTCGGCCACGGACACCTTGCCAGCGCGAAGAAGTTTGATCTGCTCAACGGCCGACTTGAGGACGATTTCATTCATGATTGGACCGCCCTGCTGAAGGCCTGGTGCAATGGGTGTGCATGGATAAACCAGTGTTCTGGTCTCCCATCCTTGCGCGAAAATCGCGCAAGGATGGGGCTCAGTCCTTGTCTGCGGCGGCTCAGCCTGCCCTACGGCTGAGCTGGCACCGCGCCCGATTCTAACCGGTCCTGCGGCGTCGAGGGAAGCAACCGGTAATCGAACCGGTACGAACGCACCGGCTCGCCCGAGTCAAAGCGGTTGTTCCAGTTCAACTGGTAGTCCATCGCGTCCGCGTCGTCAGGAAACCTCTCGCCCTCCGGATACGGATACCGGCTCATCTTGTGGAACGGGAGCTGCGACACCGTAAACGGAGACGCATCCCACCAGTCCATGTCCTTCACATATCCGTTGGCGTAGAAGAAGTAGTCCCGCTTCCATCCCGCCGCCAGCGCGGGCAGAGCGGCCGGATCAAACTCCGCCGCAATCTCCTCCCCGCTGCCAAAGACCACATACCGATCGTCAACGCCCTTCACCAGCGGCGTCACATCGCCAAAGCGCGTGTAGTTGCCCCTCTGGTGCTGGAACGGCCCGGTCAGCGAAACGCGATTGTAGTCGTAGTTCAGGTCGCCGGGGCTCGTCCCATCCACCTGTGTCGGATAGCCGCGGAAGTGCAGCGTCGCCGTGGCCAGCGGAACCTCCGCCGCGCGGAACTCTGCCTCGGCATAATCATCCACCAGCACCTGGTCCCAGTAGATCTCAAGATTGGTCACAATGCGAATCCGTCGCGTGCCCGCGGGTAGCTTGCCCGTCAGGTCGCTCACAATGGTCCGCTCCAGGCCGGCCGGAAAGCCCAGATCGCCCGGAACCCGCTGCCAGCTTCCATCCGCCAGCTCCGCCTCAGCATAAGGCGAGATGGGCTTGATCCCCGCCTGCCACGCCGCATAGAGCGACGTCGCGCTGAAGTAGTTCACATACCCGGTCATCAGCAACCGTATTGGGCCGGCCGTGTTCACCGTGCCCAGGTCCAGCGTCAGCTTATGCAGGTTGGCAAACCCGTCATAAGGCGTCGCGGTAAAGCCGCTCGCAAACTGGTGGTCCCGCTGGCTCAGTTGCGCCAGCACATCGTGACCCTCGCCGTCCGTGGCCGCCAGCGGCAGCCGCGCGCCCGCCGACGCCACCACGCGCCCCGAAGCGAACGGCGGATCGTCCAGGAACCGCTCGTCCGGATTCACCTCGACGCTCGCCGGATGGTCCACCGCCACCAGCCGCAACTGGTCGATGTAGTTCACCTCTTCCATCGGCTCAATGAAGCGCAGGCTCAGCTTCCCATTCGAGGGCGCGAGCGCCTGGCCATCGACCTTGATCCACTCGCCGGAGTTCGGAATGTTCCGCCGCGTCGGCGTAAACCAGTGCCCCACCACCGCCGCGCCAATCACGTCCGTCACCAGCTTGTACTTGCTGCCGTCCCACGCAAACAGCACCGGGCAGGAGCTGCCTCGCCGGTCGGCCTCCTTCATCGCAATCACCGGCCCATGCGGCAAATCAATCTCGTCCTGCAGCACGCCGCCCGGCCACAGAATCCGCAGCAGGTCAATCCCGTCCGCCGTGCCAATCCCCGCCAGAATCTGCGGCGGCCCCTGCGTCTGGTAGCCGCTCGCTCCCGCCAGCTCCCACTTCTGCCAATGCCCGTCGGCAAAGATCTCCACCTTCACGCCAATCGCCGTCTTGTTGTCCGCATAGCCGGTCAGGTCCAGCCGCACGGAGTGGTTAGCGCCAGTGCCCATGTTGCGCAACAGCACCGGCGGCGCATTCAACTGCGTCACAATCAGCGAAGCCGCGCCTTTGCCCTCCACGTCCGCCGCAATCAGCCCGCGCGGAGCCGTCAGCTTCACCTTGTCCAGCCCCAGCGCCTGGCTCACATCCTCAAACGTTCCATCGCCCTTGTTGCGCAGCACCCGCACCTGCGGCCCCGCGGCCGTCTCCACAATCGCCGCCAGATCGATCCACCCGTCGTTGTCGATGTCGACCGGCGTCACGCCCCATCCGCGCAGCGCGCCCTTCAGCGGCAACGTCACCCGCTCAAACCGCCGTCCAATATGGTTCGGCCCCTCGACGTTGCGCCACAGCGTCACACCCGGCGCTCCCGCGTGCGTGACCGCAATATCCATCCACCCGTCCTTATTGAAGTCCAGCACCGTAATGCCCGCCGTGGCCGGCGGAGGCTTATCTCGGTCTCCCGCGTCGTACAACGCCTGCGTCGGATACTTCCCTTCCCTGGGATTGACGTAGAGCAGCGGAGACGCGCCATCGCCGGTAATCGCAATATCGACCGCCCGGTCGTTATTGAAATCAGTCAAGATCAGCGCAGACGTCTTCCCCGAGCCGCCAAACCCCGTCGGCTCCGTCCACTCCGTAAACGTCTTGTTCCCGTTGTTGCGCCAAAGAACATTCGAAGCGTCGCCAGGCTTCAAGGGCGAGCCGGTAAGGATGAGGTCCAGATCGGCATCGTGATCGTAGTCAACAAACGTAATCCCCGTCGGATGATTGCGCGGCCCGAGCCCCGCCTCCGCCGTCACATCCTGAAACTTGCCCTTCCCCAGATTCCGAAACAGCAGCACCTTGTCGTCCAGCGCCACCGCCAGATCGTTCAAATAGTCGCCGTCGTAGTCGCCCACCGCGCAGGCCACCGCGTGGCCGCTGGCCTTCAGCCCGGTCGCCTCCGGGCTCAGCTCCGCGTAGCTGCCGTCCGCCTTGCGATGCAGCACCTCAATCGCCTGCGCCCCGCTCTTCATCAGCACCAGGTCCATCGCGCCTTCGCCGCTCACATCCAGCATGCACGCCCCACCCGTGAACCCCGGCGCCGCGCCTTTGCCGGGTCCCCCCGGTCCCGCTTTTGGGACCGGGGATAGCAAGTTCTCCGCCACCAGCCGCACCGGAACCATCGCCCGGCTCCCCGCCTCCGGCTCCTCCACCGGCGTCACCGTCGAGTAGTGCCCCTGCTCGCCATATGCCAGCCCAATCGGCGAACCAATCTTCGTGTCCTTCAAATGCAGAAATCGATTGAAGTGAACCTTCGCCTCCGGCTTGTGCCCGCTCCGTTGCAAGGCCGTAGCCATCACAAACTCCGACGAAGCATGCAGCGGGTTGATCTCCAGAGCCTTCCCCAGAATCGCCACCGCATTGTCGTACTGCTTCATCTCCAGATAGCAGTCGCCCTGAAAATAGTACGAGTCCGCATCGTAAGCATCGGCCTTCACCGCCTGCTGAAAGCTGGCCAGCGCCGCGTCCAGTTCAAAGCCCGCATGCTGCGCCAGCCCCTGCACATACCACGCCTGCGCATTCTTCGGCTCCAGCGCCAGCGCCTGCTGCATGTAGCTCTTCGCCTCGTCCAGCTTTTGCAGATAGAGCAGCGCAATGCCTTCGTTGATCGCCGCCTGCGCCAGCTTCGGGTCTTTCTTGAACGCCGCCGCAAACGACTCCGCCGCGCGATCCGTAAACTGCTGGCCCATCTGCGCAACGCCGCGATTGTTCAGCCGCACAGCCTCTGCATCGAAGGTTGGCGCGGCAACTGCCGCCGGCGTAGCGGAAAAAAGTGCAAGGGCCAGCAGCCCGGTCATCTTCATCAGTGTCTTCCCCTGGCGCGGCCTGGCCAGCCTGGCCCTGCGCCGCGCAACCTTTCCAGTTTATTCGACCGCGCAGGCACAGGCATCGGCTGAAAGGTGGGCCATTTCGCGCCACGCACTTCACAAACACCCGCCAATTTATACTTCACAGGTGACCGCCGCTCTCAACAACATCCGCTGGCACAGCTTTCTCGCTCGTCCCGCGCTCGCGTCTCGAACACCGGACGCGCTCGCCCCGCTTGCCGGCCAGACGATCCTCATCACCGGCGCGGGCGGCTCCATCGGTTCCGCGCTCGCCATGCGGCTTGCCGCGCTCAGCGCAAAGCTGGTTCTGCTCGAGGCTTCTGAAGGCAATCTCTACACGCTCCTGCGCGATTGGCCCGCTGCCGCCCCAACCGTATCCGTCCTGGGCAGCGTAACCGACCAGTCGCTCCTCGATGAAACCTTCGCACTGCACCAACCGCGGATTGTCTTCCACGCCGCTGCCTTCAAGCACGTCCCGCTGATGGAGCAGCAGCCGCTCGCGGCCATCGCCAACAACATCTTCGGCGCCGCAACATTGGCCCACGCTGCCGCCAGCCGCGGCGCACGCGTCGTCCTGCTCTCCACAGACAAGGCCGTGGAGCCGGCCAGCGTCATGGGCGCAACCAAGCGCGTCGCCGAGCAGATTGTGCTCAGCGACGGCGGAACCGCGCTGCGGCTGGGCAACGTGCTAGCCTCGCGCGGCAGCGTCGCAGAGGTCTTCGCGCGTCAAATCGCTTCCGGCGGCCCCCTCACCGTCACCAGCCCGTCAGCGCGCCGCTACTTCCTCACCCTCGACGAAGCAGTCAATCTGCTCCTCAGCGCCGCCTTGCTTCCGCCTCCGCCAACAAGCCCGGGGACCTTGTTCGCCCCATCCCTCCCCACCACCCACACCATCTGTGCGCTGGCCGCCTTCATGACCCGCGAGCTCGCACCCGGCCAGGTGATTCCCATCCAATTCACAGGCCTCCGCGCGGGTGACAAGGAAACTGAGCTCCTTTGGGCCGCGGACGAGCAACCGCAGCCATCCACCCAAGCCTCGCTCCTGACCATCCACTCCAACCCGTCGCCGCCCTCGCTCCACCGCCTCCGCGCCGCCCTCGATGCCCGCGACGTCACCGCCGCCCTCGACGAGTTGCAGCGCCTCGTCCCCCACTACGCGCCAGGCGCAGCGGTCCTTGCGCTTGCAGCCGCCAGGGTGCACGCATGAGCTTGAAGCGCCGCATTGCCGTCGTCACCACCTCCCGCGCGGACTACAGCCACCTCTACTGGCCTTTGCGCGAGCTGGCCGCCCATCCCGATGTGGAACTCGGCGTCATCGCCCTCGGCCCCCACCTTGCTCCGGAGTTCGGCCTCGCCGTCAACGAGATCGACCGCGACGGCTTCCCCGTCATCGCCCGCATCGAGTGCCTGCTCAGCTCAGACTCCGACACCGGCATGGCCAAGACCATCGGCCTCGCCATCCTTGGCCTTGCGGACGCGCTCACCGCCTGGCGCCCCGATTTGCTCTTGCTCATTGCCGACCGCTACGAGATGCTTGCGCCCGCCTCCGTCGCCCTCGCCTTGCGCATCCCCGTCGCGCACATCGAGGGCGGCGAGGTCAGCCAGGGAGCCATCGACGACCAGGTCCGCAACGCCCTCACCAAGCTCGCCCACATCCACTTCACATCGACTGAAACCGCGCGCCGCCGCGTCATCGCCATGGGCGAGGAACCCTGGCGCGTCCATCGTGCCGGCGCTCCCTCGCTCGACCACCTCACGCGCTCCACGCTGCTCAACCGCCCTGCACTCGAAGCCAGACTGAACCTGAAGCTCACCCCGCCCACTCTGCTCGTGGCCTATCACCCCGTCACCATCCTCCGCGACACCACCGCAGAAGCAGACGCCTTCTTCAACGCCCTCGCCCAGGTTCCAGCCCGGACCGAAGCCCAAATCCTCTTCGTCTATCCCAACTCTGACGCCGGCAGCCGCGCCCTCATCCAGCGCACCCGCGCCCTCGCCGAAACCCGCCCCGCCACCCACACTTTCGTCAACCTCGACGCCGTCACCTACTGGAGCCTGCTCGGCCAGGTACAGGCGCTCGCCGGCAACTCCTCCAGCGGCATTATGGAAGCCGCCTCCTTCGCGCTCCCCGTCGTCAACGTCGGCATGCGCCAGCAGGGCCGCGAGCGCGCGCGCAACGTAATCGACGCCGTGCCAGAGACTACCGCGATTCTCGCCGCCCTCGAACGCGCCCTGAGCCCGGAGTTCCGCCACAGCCTCCACGGCATGGCCAACCCCTATGGCGACGGCACCGCCGCCAAAACCATAGCGCGGGTGCTGACAACCGTCAGCCTCGACGGCCTGCTCATCAAAGCGCCTGTCCCGATCCCCAACGAGGACCAGCCATGACGCCCGACATCACTCAACCAACGGCCGCCACACCGCAGGTGGTCCCCCTCTCCGCTCCCGACATCACCCAGGCCGAGATCGACGCCGTCACTGCCGTCCTGCGCACCCCGCACCTCAGCCTCGGCCCCGAGCTCGCCGCCT
>Ga0302319_10006400_pt1 | contig 23383 bp, 23 predicted proteins | sample Bog_T0_2_FD_203319 | JGI IMG/M metagenome (GOLD analysis project Ga0302319, IMG submission 203319) | Peat permafrost microbial communities from Stordalen Mire near Abisko, Sweden - Bog_T0_2 | ecosystem: Environmental > Terrestrial > Soil > Wetlands > Peat | place: Sweden: Abisko, Stordalen Mire...
TGGGCCGACGCTGGGCCTTGTCCAGTTGGTGATGCCGCGTTGCAGGCACCGTATTGCGGGTCGGTCCAGCAGGCTCCGTATTGATTGGACGCGGGCTGGTTTTTGGCGGCGGCGATGGCGGGTTCCATCTCGTTGATGATCTTCAAGTATTCGACGATGTCCCAGCGCTGTTCATCGGTGAGTTCAGGACCGATGACACCTTTTGTTCCGGCAGGGGCATTGCGGAACTCGTGACCGGCATTAGAGTTTCCGGGCTTGGTGGTGTCGACTGTAAAGCCTCCGGGGATGCGGACATTCACATAGCCAACGTTGACGGGATCGAATTCGGGATCGCCGACGTGGAATGTCTTGGGCCGCTGGTCCGCGGGAAGCAGAAGAGCGTAGAGGGTTGGCACGGAGTTGTTGTGCAGGAAGGGAGCGGTGGCCCAGACACCATCGAGCGGCCGCGCGGGATAGGCCTTCGGGGCGCGCCAGCAATCGGAGCGATATCCACTCCATTCATCCACTGTTGCCTGGGGAAGATTGAGGTCGTTGAATCCGCGCCGAAGGATCCCACCGATGACTGTCTGAATGACCACCGGCCCTCCGGCATTGTTCCCGAGGCCAATTGCTGACGCATCCGCGGTGCGCGTAGCAAAGTTCACGGCATCGAGAGGGTCGGTGCCGATTTCGTCGATCGGGAACAGCCTCAGCATGAAAAATGTTTTCTTGTTGCGGATGGCAATTTGATCTCCGCACAAGGGAGCGGGTTCGCGCTGTGGCGAGTGGCATTTGGAACAATACTGGGCGTAGAGGTCCTTGCCCTTTGCGGCCTTGTCGTGATTGATGGGGCCAAAGATGTATTCCGGCCAAAGCGGCGCTGACAGCTTGCCGGCCATGTCTTCCATCTCCCACATGTTTTTCATGCGGACGCTTGAGATGTAGCGGTCATTCTTTGAGGGATCGCCGGGCAGAACCACGCTGGCATTAACGGCGACCGATTCAATGATGTTCCTGGACATGGGCTGGCGGATGGAACCGTTGGACTGGACCCAGTCATATTGGGTGACGTACCAGAGCGGGAAGGCCGTGACGGGGGCATCGAGTGCGCGCAGGTTATCGTTGGCTAGCCGCCGGTACAGGGTATTTCCTCCGGTGCCGAGAGCATCCAGTCGGCCAAAGGAGGCATTCGTGTTTTTGAGAGCAAGCTGTTCCGCCTGCTGCTGCACTTTTTCAGCGAGCCATGCGCGGACCTGTTGGCGAAGATTGTCTGCGGCGGCAGGGCTGTATTTGTCTTTCAGGACACGCCTTGCGAAGCGATCGAACTTATCGCGATCAAAAATATTCGCAGTAAAACTGGGCTGCACGGTGGCTGCGACAGCTATGACGAGTTGCGATAGGAATGTATCGAAGTTGACGATTCCGGGCGCGCCATCAATTCGAATGCCCATGCCTTGATAGGTGAGCTGTGCAGTGTGGCAAAAGGCGCACGTCAACCCGACATTCTGCACACCGGTAATTGGATCGGGATCGTCTTTTGCGAAACCGATTGGCAACAGGTCTGGATTGCTGATGCCATTCGGATCTGGAATGATCCGCATCTTGGTGATGTACTCGTTGGACATAAACAACTGTTTACTGGTCGGCTGCTCAAGCGCGAGAAACCAGTCGTAGGGCATGACCTGCGAGCCTTGCGAGGTGTGGTAATACTTTTGGCGCTCTTCCTCCGTCCAGTTCTTATTAAGCTTGACGACGTCGTAGACCTTTACCGAGGAAGGAAGGTTTGGAAAGTAGAGGATGTAGCCCCACACACTCACGCCAATGACAGCGACAACGGAAACGATCAAGACAACCCATTCAATCGGCCTGGCTGGCAGGCGCAACGCGGCGCGAAAAAAATTCGAGATTCGGTTCATAGGTATCACACCTCCTTCAGCAGGCGGGGAAGCCGGCTACCATTTACAAGTTCATATCCAGATTCGCGAATTGAGTTTTTGCCTAGCGCGGTTCCGTGCATTGCGCGAGACCGTTCTGCTGAGCGAGACGGAGAGGGGATTCGCTCAGGGTTTTGGCTCGACAACCGGAACGGCGTTTTGGTGATGACGGAACTTTGACCCTTCGTAGTAGATGAGTTTTCTGACACGATTCACACCACCGAGGGGTCTATGTTCCGGAAGGCAGCGCCAGGGATTCATGGAAAGGTTTTCGCAAAAGATCAATTGCTCTGGGGAGTCAGTTTTCTGAATGGGAAGAATGAGCGTTGCGATTTTGTGCCACGGAGTGTCTTGCTCGCGCCACGGCACCAACGCATTTTCGATGGGCTGTTTGTAGGGGTCTAGCTGAAACTGGATGCGAAGATCGAACCCTGCTTCACCTTCTTTGAGTTGCCGCGCAAGACCTTCACGCAAATAGTTGTTGGCAGGATTTTGCGGCACGGGTGTGGTGGGCTTCAACCACGGCCAGAGGGATAATTTAACCGCGCGTTCGCCGAATAGATAGGGCGTGGCACTGTACCAGGGCACCTCAAGCAGGCTGCCGATTCTCTTCTGGGACTTCAGAATACAAATCGCGACCGACGGGTGAGTGAGCATAAAGAAGCCAAGCTTGAACAGGTCGCCGAGGCTCTTTTTTGCGCTCATGCCTCCGTCTTCGGCGAAGGTGAGAAAGTCCTGGGGATCGCGTGTAAAGAAGGTGTCGGGCGTGATGAATATGAGGTCATGGGTGTGCGCGTGGGATTCGGACTCCAACATCGTCACTCCGTCCACATCCATCAACTTGAGTGCCATGCCGCGCAGGTCCTTGTCGTTGTCCGGCAGCGGGTCGGGAAGCGTGCTGGAGAAGCGAATCCAGACAGGATAGGTGCGCGGCGTCTTGAACAGACCAACGCGGAGGTTTTCAGGAAGATCGGGATCGACGATGAGAGTTGCCTGCGCGGCGGCGTGGGACTTTGTATTGACGCCGCGATAAGTCGTCCCCTGCAGAAAGCGTTGCTCAACTGTTTTGCGAAGGATTTGAACGAGTTTCCACGCGACCTCTTCTTCGTTCGGCGCCGGGTATTCGGTATTGAGCGCAAGTTGTGTCGGACCACTCATGGCCAATCCTCACACATAAAATTTTGGGAATTACTGTTTCTCAGGCAGAAATGCTGAGGCTTTTCGCTGAGTATGGCACAGATTTTGGCATCTGCGTAAGAGTTTTGTGTGAAGGGCGGCCGATCACGCTGGAAATGCCTCGGACCTGACGCGGGCAGAGCCAGCAGGTTTCTCAACGGGGTAACCACCTTGCTGGGCGATTCGTTAGACAGCTACTAATAACCAAGGAGTAATTTCCGGGTTGTCGGTGATTCGGCGGAAGCTCCATCAGGGTGTTTGGTCAGAGCCTATAAGCCGATCTTCCCTTCCTAAATCTGTTATATCAATGCATCGGCAACAACAAATGCCGCCTTCGCACATGCTAGGAGGATATGTATCCATAGCTACAGCAATAGGCATGTTAGACGGAAGGAACCTGATTCCTTCCGCGACCGGACCGGCTGGCCCGATCCTGCGTGCAAACTACTGCATACCTCAGTGCTACGGGAATGGAAAGCGTGATTTGTGGGGGTCTTGCCGATGCAAGCGGTGTTACGGCGCCGCGCACGGACGCAAGAGAAAATTTGCGTTTGACCACGGCAATCTCAAGTCCTCACCGCCTGCTTCCCGCAGACCACCATCAGGCCACGAGCCGCTCTTTCCTGAAGAGCCTCCTGCTCCAATTGGGGCGCCAATCAGCCCAAACCGAATGGATGTCTTCGTCTAATGCCCTCCACCAAGAGTTCTCAACGATGGCGGAGCCATATCGTTTTGCCCGGACCGACGCCGCCCGGAAACTGCCAGCCCATTTGCAAAACCGTGTCGATGACATCACATGCAAGATCTCTGACGTGATCATGTACTTGGCAAAGAAACGCAATGTCGATTTTTGTTTCAAAGACCTCTTGCTTGCGACTAACGAATAACGGCAGCGACTTGCCGTCGTTATCCGGAACGGGCCAAGACCCATGACATAAGACATTCCGGATTATTGCGGCATTCTTGATGCTTTCCAAGAGTTCACTGACATTTTCGGTGCTTGAACCATGGTAATCGCGAACTGCTTTCCCGAAGGAGTCTGCAAGGTTGCATAGCGGATCGCTCAAAGCTTTTTCTAACTTTGGTAGCCATGCTTTATAAGCACCTTCTATTTCTTGACTGTCATACTTGCGCATTCCAGTGAAAGCAAAGATGGCCTTTCCTAGCATCTCTTCGAGAAACCCGAATGTCGCTATCGTCCGACCAAGTTGCTCCCAAAATAGGGGCGTATGACTATTGGTCGGAAAGAATTCAGGCAACGAGTTTCGATCGATGTATGACCGTTTTAAAGTGTCCATTCCCTATTTCCTGCCTCCTGTGAGTCGATTCAAAACGTCAACAAAATCAAGATTGAGGGGGCAACTGGGAATGATAGCCTGCGGGCATCTCTCGTCACTTGCAAGCGTTCATTCTTGCACTCTACATCCAGCGCTAGCGTGTTCCAAGCTGTCTCCCTTGTTTTTCCTTTGTTGGCTCCAATTGTGAAATCGATGTCAAAGAACGCCAACGATGCGCTAGCCATCGTGGCGTCATCAATTGGCCGCCCGTTAATTGCGTCCAAGATTATTGACGCGGCGTTGAGGCGAGCTTTTTGTAACCCGACACGAGCGTATGCTGTGAACCCCGCGTCGGCCTGAGGAAGGGAAATGTCAATAATCCAACGGCGCTTGGGTGAGGCTATGACTATGCGCCAAGTGAAATCATCGATGGGGTGTTTTTCAGCCTGATGAAGGGCATTCCTGAGGAATGTCGAGGGAAGGGCGTTGGAGAATTCAAAACGCTCTCTTCGACCAGTCAGCTTCGACCAAATTCCCACTTCGTCTCTCCATATTAGCTACTTTAGCCCAGTTTGTTCGATAACGGACCTCCACAGGACGACGCCTAGATCGATCCTGGAAAACGCCCCAATGTCGGGAAACGTGATTGTGCCAAAATTGTCGCACCAAATTTCATTTAGGAAGAAAGCTGGAATCCAACGGCGCGTTTTGAGACCGCCCACTAACCCGGCAGGCGATAGGGGCGGCCGCGGTACATGCCTACCTGCTCCACCGACTTGATGCGGATGACCTGGGCGGTGGTGTTGTCGCCGTCATCGAGTTCTACCGCGCGAGCAGTGTCCTCAATGTTCTTGCCCTGAGAGACGATGGCGGCGAGGTCGCGCTCGGTCATTTCATCGTGAGGCCATCGGTGCAGAGGAGGAGTCATTGCGAGTGAAGAACAAGTAAGTTCCTGCTGAAATCGGTTCCGGCCAGATAGCGAATTCCCTTGTCGAAGGTGAGCTTTATTCGAATTCACACTCAGCCTCTTTGACCATTTGCGAAGTGAGCACTATGCCAGTTGGAGGGAAGCAAGCCAGACCGTTGGCCGACTGCCTAATATCCGGCGCGGGTTGAGGCGCCGATTCCGCCATACGGATCAGTTTGCTGATGGCCGCGCCCAGGGTAATGTTTTTGGCGCGGGCGTAGATGGAGGCAAAATCGTATGCGTCGTCATCGAGGGTGATCGTTGTCCTCATGCAGGGATTATGCACCATTTTGCGAAAATGCTCTAAGGCTGGCTTCGGGCGGCGAGTCTTCGTTTTGGAGTCGGCGCGGGGATTGGCTGCGGACAAAGGGCAGTTTTGGAAGTTGTTCCAGTATTTCGTTTTGCAGGGGCTAAAGCCCGAGATTGATTTTAGTGGCTTTATTGGCACGACTAAAGTCATGCCCTGATACAAAGCGCATGGTCTCGAATGGCGGCGGGTCAGCCGGGTAGGCGGTAGGGGCGGCCGCGGTACATGCCTACCTGCTCTACCGACTTGATGCGGATGACCTGGGCGGTGGTGTTGTCGCCGCCGTCGAGTTCGACGGCGCGGGCGACTAGTTCGCGGGCGGTGTCCTCAATGTTTTTGCCCTGGGAGACGATGGCGGCGATGTCGCGCTCGGTCATTTCATCGTGGAGGCCATCGGTGCAGAGGACGAGGATATCGTCTGTCTGGAGGGTGACGGCGGTGGTGTCCGCGGTGACGAACATTTCAGGGCCGAGGGAGCGGATAAGGACATGGCGTGAATCGGCGCTGGCCATTTCCGCGGTGGAGATGAGGCCGAGCTTTCGCTGCTCGTTGACCCAGGTGTGGTCCTGCGTGATTTGCCTGGCTTTGCCGTTGCGGATGAGGTAGCAGCGAGAGTCGCCGACGTGGGAGACGATGGCCTGATCGTGGCGGATGGCGCAGGCGACGACGGTGGTGGCCATCTTTTTGCCGCGATACTGCGGGGCGAGGGTGCAATCGTGGACGGCGGCGTTGGCGCGCTGGATGATGCGGGGGAGCAGGCTGATGAGCATGGTGCCGGCCTGGGCCTTGGCGAATTCGCCGGTGATGACGGAGATGGCTGTGGAGGAGGCGACTTCGCCGAGGTCGAGGCCGCCAACGCCATCGGCCACAACAAAGAGGTACCCGTGGGAGCGGGCCTGCTGGCGCGAGGCAGGGACGAAGGATCCCATCGCATCTTCATTATTGGTACGAACTTTTCCGAAATCGCTTGCCTGACCGAACTGGATATCGAGCATTGGCTCCGCCTGAGAATGGTCCGGAAATCCCCGGACAGGTGTTCAAAGTACTGCGAGTGACGTGTCGAAATTGCCGCGTGGTCTCAAGACCATTCTGTTTGGCAAGGTTTCAAATGGACAACGATACGGCCCGTTCGCAGTGGGTTAGCATTAGTAATGCAAACGAACCATAAAAAACCAATCATGATTGCGCAAGATTCTTGAGGCATTTTGAGGGCCCCCGGGTGCCGGACCGTGGCGGAAAGTTTTAGATAAAGAAGAACTTGATTGCATTGTGGGTTGACGTTTTCGGCTTGAAGCAAAGCGGAGAGCCAAGGTTTGCTGGCCCGGGAATGGACCGGCCTGGCAGACAGATGCAGGGAAAGGTTGGTGGCGCTTGTCTGCAGGATCAACTCCAGTGCGTTTTGCATTCGGCGCCCGGTTCAGGCGCGGACGGGGCTCCGGCATGCGCTTGCTGCTGGCGACCCTGGAGTGCGCGCTGGGCATGATAGCAGTGGTACTTACCGCGGCCCTGGCCCATTGGTCGTCGTGGCTTTTGCCGGTGGCGGTACTGCTCTACCTCCTTATCGTAATTCCCATCGCGCTGCTATGCGGATTCTGGCAGGCGGTGATTGTTTCGCTCACCGCGGTTGTGGCGCAGAGTTATCTGAACGCGGGCGGGGGACTGTCGAATTCGGCAACGGACCCGGCTAACTCGGTGACACTGCTGGCGTTTGTGCTGGTGGCGCTGGTGGTGAGCCGGCTTTCCTCGCGCGTGAGGGGGAATGCGCGGGAAGCTGAGTCGTGGGGCGGCCAGATGCACGACCTGTACGAATTTACCCGAAGGACGCTACAGATGAATCTGCACCATGAGCCGGGACCACAACTGGCGGAGCTGGTGCACGAGATTTTTGCGCTGGAGGCGGTGGCGGTGTTCGATGCCGACCTGCACGATGTGTACCAGGCTGGCTACTGGAGCGTGGATCCGCAGGAGATGGCGCAGAATGTTTATTACTTTGAAACATCGGACGACGATGCGGAGACAGGGCTGGGACGGCGTGTTGTCCGGTTGGGATCGGTGCCTGTGGGCAGCCTGGTGGTGCGGGGCGAGACGAGTCCGCTGACCAATAACGCGATTGCATCGCTGATTGCCATTACCTTTGATCGGTACAGAGCGTTTGCCAATGAGAGCCGCATTGAGACGGAACGGCGGACTGAGCAACTTCGCTCCACGGTGCTGGATAGCCTGGCGCACGCATACAAGACGCCGCTGACAGCGATTCGGGCAGCGTCTACGGGGCTGGGCGAGATGGGTCACTTGTCAGCGGGACAGGCGGACCTGGTGGCGCTGATTGATGAGCAGGCGGGCGTGCTGAACGACCTGACAACGAGACTGCTGACTACGGCGCGGCTGGATGCGGGAGAGGTTGCGATCAGCGCTTCGCCGATAGGTGTGGGGCCGCTGGTTGAAGAGGTGGTTGCGAGTCTACGAGAACGGCTGGCGAGCATGAAGGTTGCCATTGATTTGCCGGACGACGACCTGGTGATTTGCTGCGATCGGCAATTGATGAGCATGCTTTTGACGCAATACATAGATAATGCGTGTAAGTACTCCATTTTTGGAACAACGATTACTATTCGCGTAGCACACACAAACGCGGAGGCAATTTTTTCAGTGAACAGCTATGGACCGGTGATTCCAATGGCGGACCGGGAACGGATCTTCGACCGCTATTATCGTTCGGCCACGTACGCCAACCGCGCGCCCGGGACGGGGATCGGTTTGTCGGTGGCGAAGCGGGTGGCGCTGATCCATGGCGGCTATGTCTGGGTGACGAGCGATGAAGTTGAGGGGACCACTTTTTTTGCATCCATTCCAGCCCCTGTGAACAAAAGGAGTTCCGGATGAGCCAGCCTGACCTTCGAGTTTTAGTGGTTGATGACGAATCGGCAATTCGCAGGGCACTGCGGCCAGCGCTGGTTGAACTGGGCTTTCAAGTGGCGGAAGCGTCGCGGGGGGAAGAGGCGCTGCAGTTGCTGCGCGCGGCTACCTACGATGCGGTGCTGCTGGATGTGAACATGCCGGGGCTGGGCGGAATTGAGACGCTGAGGCGGATTCGAGGGTTTGCTCCGCGGCTGCCGATCCTGATGCTGACGGTGCGCGACCAGGAAGAAGAGAAGGTGGTGGCTCTGGACCTGGGTGCGGACGATTATGTGACCAAGCCGTTCAGCACGCGGGAATTGATCGCGCGTATCCGGGCGGCGGTGCGGCGGGTGCGGGCTCCGATTCGCCCCGAAGATGCGCCGATTGAGATTGGGGAGATTCGGTTGGACCCGGTGAAGCGGATGGTGACCCGTCGCGGGCAGGCGGTGCACCTGACGCGCAAGGAATTCGATATTCTGCACTGCCTTATGAGCCGGAATGGACGCGTAGTGACTTACGCCAAGCTGCTGACCGCGGTTTGGGGCGCGGACTGCAGGGAAGAGGTGGAGTACCTGCGAACCTTTGTGCGGCAGCTGCGGAAGAAGATTGAAGGCGATCCGTCAAATCCGCTGTATCTGCTGACGGATGTGTACGTGGGTTACCGGTTTGCGGATGCGCAGATGTTCCAGGACGCGATGGCGGCGCTGACTGGAGGAATTGCGCCGGAGGCGGGTGCCGCGCCAGGGGCGACGATTCAGTAAGCGCGGGTTTGCCGGTGGCCTGTGCCGCTAGTGGCTGGGACGGGCCCCCGCTTAACACGGTAATACTCCGGACACAGTCAAAGCCGAAACAGTTCCATCTCAACCGAAGGTCTGTTGATGAAGCCATTTCACTGTCCCACCAACGGAAATAGCTTCGCCTGGGAGGACGTAGTCAGTTATGTAGCCTGAGTATAGGTGACAAGAAGTATCCGAATAAGGAGTGAAGATAGTATTGAGGTCGTACAGCTCATCGACAACCACAGGTACGCTGCAGTGACCATGCAATACTCCTACGCCGATATTTATTCCCAGATTGAGAGGGAACGAGCTACCGATGCCCTGCGCCCGTTGCGCCTGCGGGGATGGCCAGCATGTGCCAGAGAATGAAGCGTAAAAATAGCCGGAGGTAACTGCGCCGGAATTCAACTCGCAGGAAGTTGGGCTACAGGAGTAAGAGCCCAATACGGACGAGTTGCTCCAGTCAGTCTGAGCCGACGCTCCTTGGCCTGAGCAAAGTGCAAGAAAGACAAGCAGGCTAAATACTGCAGATCGTGTGCTATTTGTCCGGTTCATCGCGTCTCCTCTCGGTCTCGCTTTCGGAGTGGTAAAACGTTACTGGAATCGAATGGCCTTTTAGGGCGGTCAAGAAGACCATCGGGTCGGAGCTTTTGTATATAAAATTGGCGGTTTGACGTCGAATCTGGGCGATTGGGTTAGATGGTCCTGCTGGCTCCGATAAAATGCGCTCTGCCCTCTGTTTAAGCTCAGTTGAATTCGCCGAATCCCCAAGGTCCGAAACCAGCGACTGAAACGCACCGTGACGCATCAGGATAGTTTTTTCGTACTCCGAGGCGTCCGCACCCTCGATTCTGCCGTCTGGATAAAAAACTGCATCGACCGTCCCGATTGTGCCGGGCTCAGCCGGGACCGCCTCTTGAAACCCGGTTAATGGAGACCCGGTCATATCTGGATATTGGACTAGTCGCGCGAAGTCTTCTTCCCTGGCGATGCCGTATCGCGTTATCAGCGCCTGACTCCCGGGAGAGAGAACTGGTTGAGGTTCTGGCAAGTAATACCCATCAAGGTACAGCCATTGGATCCGAGTCGTCCTGCTTTTCGTCGGAATTGTCCATTTGATAACCATGGCCATTATCGGCCGTGGGGAATTGTTCCTCACGAGCAGTGCCCCGTCGGGCATCCTATCTTTGAGCGAGGCGAGCGCTTGAAGAGCCTTCGGACTAGTTGACACAGAGATCGCATTCATGTCCTCCCCCGCTGAGTTGGCGTTCTGTCCCTGTGGCGTTGCAAGAGTAACGTCAAAGATTTTGCGGTCGACATCGTCACCCCTCACTGGGACAAGGTGCCCCTCGTACCGAAACTGATTACCGTACTGGTCCGTGTATGGCGACCGTTCATAGTGCAGCAAGATGCTCAGAATTCCGACCTCATCCAGCGTGTGCAGCTCTTCCGGTTGGGAAACGCCATCGTGATTGGCGTCGACCCAAACGCGCAGCTTGTTCCACACGGCGTCTTTTTAATCGATCACGCCGTTGTTGTTCCCGCCGTACGCAGGGGTATCGTAGATAGCCAGCGCTGCAAACCCGTTCGGAGGCTGCGAATTCGTGAGTGGTTGTGCGGTGACGTTGCCGAACAGGTCTCGCGCGCTGGTGATTTGCCCGTTTCTCGGCAGCGCCAGCCAGCCGTTTGCGGAGCCTTTTGCTGTCCAGGCGATTTGGATTGGCGTGCCGGTTCCATAGAAATCAAACTTCACGCCATCCGCAGTAGAAGTCAGGTGAAACCCGGTGCCGTCGGTGTCGATGATGATCGGTGTGCTGCCGAGGCGCTGCCAGACCCACGTACAGGTAGTGGTGTCCCATACATAGTAACCAGCTGCACCATCGCCATCAGGTTCGGTATCAAGATCGGGTGGGCATGGGCTCGAACACTGAGCGAAGATGGCGTTGACTGACGCTAAGAACGAGAGAACAAATAATAAGATATAGAGAAGTCGGCGCAATCTCATCGCGTAGGCTCCTTAAGTGAAAGTTGATACATCACACAGGAACACGAGGACTGGGAAGATAAGCGAGGACTTCGAGGATTGCGAGGGATCAGATTTCCTGTCACTCTTTTGCAGCATTATGACCAATCAAAAGGCAAAACACAAGAAGAACTTTCTTGACCGGAAAGTTTGGAGGCAAATCTTCCGCGCATGAACGCAGCCCTCCTGTGTCAGATTTTGTACTGATCTGTGCGACTGATGAATGACTGCCGCTACTCGTCGTAGTGGAGCAGGCTGAAGACGTCGTACTCGGGGAAGCGCTCGCGGCCTTTGAGGAAGTCGAGCTCAATGGCGAAGGCGAGGCCGGCGATTTCTCCGCCGAGTTGCTTCACCAGCTTGATGGTCGCTTCCATGGTGCCGCCGGTGGCGAGCAGGTCGTCAACCAGGACAACGCGCTGGCCGGGAGCGATGGCGTCGAGATGAATCTCGAGAGAATCGGAACCGTACTCGAGGTCATAGGTGACGCGGGCCACGGGCGCGGGGAGCTTGCGCGGCTTGCGCACGGGCACAAAGCCGGCATTCAGGCGGTAGGCCAGGGCGGGGCCGAATATGAAGCCGCGGGCTTCGATTCCCAGGACGAGGTCAATGTTGTGAGGGATGTAGTGCGCCGCCATGGCATCAATCAGCTTTGCGAAGCCGGTCTTGTCTTTGAGCAGGGTGGTGATGTCGTAGAACAGGATGCCGGGCTTGGGGAAGTCGGGTACGGTGCGGACCAGTTCCTTCAGGGCTTCAATGTCGGCGGGCTTGGGGGTCTTGCTTTCTTCGGGCATGCGTCTGTTCGCTCCTGAATTGGTCTGGATGCATCTCATGGGAAGGGAACAGGCGGGGATTGCAGTTCGTCTTCCCTACAGATTATAGAGCACCTGCGGTGCGGCAGCCGCTCGCGGGAGGCTCGCTCTGGCTTCATTCTGGAGATCCCGCTCATCGCAAAGACGCGATGAACGGGGCACAGCAGCCGATACCGGGATGAGCGGGTTGGCAAAGTCTCCGTTATACTTCTTCACAACCGCCCATGAAGCGCCACGTCCTCATCTTCGGTCTCGTTGGCGGGCTTCTCATCGCTACCCTTCAATACACCGAATACCGCTTCGTCATCATTGAGCACTCCGTTGAGCTTTACAGCGCCCTGGTCGCAATCCTTTTCGCGGCCTTTGGTATCTGGCTCGGTCTCAGAATCACGCGCAGTCGCGATACTATTCGGGAAACGGTGGTGGTGAAGGAAGTATTTGTTCCCGCGGAAGCTCTAGCCCCTTTCGCTCCCAATACGGCTCAGCAGCAGACGCTCGGCATTACTGCACGGGAGCTTGAAATTCTTACCCTGGTCGCCCGCGGCTTGAGCAACCGCGAAATCGCCACGGAGCTTTTCGTTTCCGAGAATACCGTGAAGACACACTGCGCTCGCGCTTTCGACAAGCTCGGAGCCGCGCGGCGCACCCAGGCGGTGCAGCGCGGCAAAGAACTGGGGCTTTTGCCGTGAGCTTGTCCCCCGAAAGCATGATTTTCGCTTCATTCCCGTAAAATCATCCGAAAGAATGACGACTTCCGGCCTCGTCGCACTGCACTGTGACTCCATCGCAACTCGATCCTCACTCGAAACAGGAGCCAGCCAATGAAGAAAACCGTCCTCACCTTCGGCCTTATCGCCGGCGTTATGATCTCCGTCCTGATGGACGGCTCGCTTATCCTCGCCAACAAGTTCGGCTCCAGCCACAACGGCATGCTGCTGGGCTACACCATGATGGTGGCGTCGTTCCTGCTGATCTATTTCGGGATTCGCAGCTACCGCGACAACAACCTCGACGGCCAAATCTCGTTCGGGCGCGCCTTCTCCTGCGGCATCCTGATCGCGCTGATCACCACCGTCTTCTACGTCGCAACGTGGGAGATTCTCTACTTCAACTTCATGCCCCACTTCATGGATAGCTACTGGGCCGCTCAGATAGCCAAGGTGCAGGCCCGCGGACTTGACCCCGCCACCACGGCCGCGAAGGTTGCCGAAATCCAGCACTCCCAGCAGGCTTACGAAAATCCGTTGATCAACATGGCTTACACGTTCATGGAGCCGCTGCCCGTGGGCCTTATCATTACTCTCATCTCCGCTGCTGTGCTGCGCCGGAAAGCCGGTGCCGAGCCGGCGGGCGCTGCGGCAGTGATGCACACATAAATTGAAGGCCGAGGCATGTGCCCGACCTTTCGTCATCTAAGCTGTCCACGGGTTTTCATCAGGAGGTTGTATGGCATCAGTCAATGGTTTTGGCGGTATTCAATTGCGAGCGAACGATCCAAAGGCTCTCTATCAGTGGTATGAAAAACATCTCGGCCTGGTGAATTCCGGAGGGTTTTACTTGTTTCCTCCGCCGACGGAAGTACATCCTCATGTGGTCTTTTCCTTCTCCAAGCAAGACGCTGATTACTTTCCGGTAGCGCAGAAGGTCATGATCAATCTTCAGGTGGACGATCTGGATGCTCTGCTGGACCGCTTGATAGCCGAAGGTGTCACAGTGGATCCAAAACGCGACAGCTATGACTTCGGAAAGTTTGGCTGGATCACCGATCTGGAAGGAAACCGCGTTGAGCTTTGGCAGCCTATCAAGAATGATTGAGAAGCTGTATAAAAGCTCTGAAGAGGTGTGGAAGCGGAGGCAAAAGAGCATCCCTCAGCGGTTAAAACCCCTCGCCATTTCGGCCTTTTTTCGGCACGACTGAAGTCGTGCCCTTTCAAGACAGTCCGGCCATGGTAGTTTTTTTACAAGTTCTAAGCCCGAAGCAGGTGGGCTACTCACCGATGGTGTCGCACCCCTGCGCTTCGCAACCCGGTAAGCCTGTGTCCGCCTCGTCGCGATTTTTTCGCGATGAGGCGGTTCTCAATTCATAGAGCTCCTCTGTTTCGGGGTGTTGGTAACTTTCCTGTTGCTTTCCAAAAGGAACTGTGTCATATTCCTGTTGGAAACCAAAAGGGGGTTACCCGATGCCCGAAAAACCCGACGTACTGCAGGGAACCCTGGCGTTGATGGTCCTGAAGACGCTTGATTTGCTCGGGCCTCTGCACGGCTATGGCATTGCGCGGCGCATTGAGCAGATCAGCGGCGACCTGCTTGCCGTTAACCAGGGCACTCTCTATCCGCTTCTGCTGAAGCTGGAGCATGAAGGCGCGATCGACTCCAACTGGGGAGTTTCGGAGAACAACCGCCGCGCGCGGTTCTACCGCCTGACGAAGGCCGGCCACAAGCAATTGCAGGCCGAGACCCGCGGCTGGGAGCAGACGGCTGCCATCATCGCACGGTTCTTCGATGTCACAGGGGAGGAACTGTCATGAAAGCATTGCGGCGCTTTTTCTCACGCTTCTGGAACTTCGCAGCCGGACGCCGCGCTGATCAACGTTTGCGCGAAGAGATGGCCGAACATCTCGCGCAGCAAACGGCGGACAATCTCCGCGCGGGCATGCCTGCTGCAGAAGCGCATCGTAAAGCCGTGCTGAAGTTCGGCGCGGCGGAGGCGATCCGCGAGCAGTATCACTCGGAGCTAAGCCTGCCGTTCATCGAGACCCTACTGCAGGACCTGCGTTATGCAACTCGCCAGCTTGCGGCTTCTCCCGGTTTCGCATCGGTTGCGATCCTGACGATCGCGTTGGGAATCGGCGCCACCACTGCGATTTACAGCGTCGTCGACGCCACGCTTCTGCATCCGTTGCCTTACCCTCAAGCCGAACAGCTTGTCCGCATTGAGGACGATCTTCCCGGCGTTGGCGCGCAGGAAGTCGGCATGTCCATCCCGGAGCTCAGAGACCTGCAGAGTTCCGGCATATTCCAATCGGTGTCGATTGCGGGCCGGGGCGCAAGCGTGAACCTCACCGGCACCGCACAGCCTTTGCGTCTCAGCTTCAAGCAGGTTACGCCGAATTACTTTTCGCTTCTCGGTGCACACGCGCAGTTGGGTCGTACCTTCGATCCGCACGACCCCACTCCCGGCTACAACCTTGAGGTGGCCATCAGCGACGGGCTCTGGAGACGAGAATTCGGAGCCGACCCAAACATTATCGGCAAGGCCATGCGCCTGGACAACGACGTTTATCACGTTATCGGCGTTATGCCGCGGGGCTTTCGCGATCAGGGCTCAACCACCGAGGAACGGAATGTGGAACTGTGGCTGGGAGCCGGCTTTGCCGGTCTGCCATTTCAGCCTCCGCAACGCGGTTTGCGTCTGCATCGAGCGGTAATCGCGCGGCTTGCGCCCGGTCTCGCGGTTCCCGCCGCGCAGGGGCGGCTCGATGCACTGGTGGCCTCTTTGCAAAAACAGTTTCCTGCGGATTATCCGCCGGAAACCGCGTGGAGCGTCCATCTGATTCCCCTGAGCGAATCGGTGGTGGGCAATGTGCGGCAGCCACTGCTGCTCATGATGGGCGCGGTGGGATTGGTTCTGCTTATTGGATGCGTCAACGTCGCCAATCTTCTCCTCGCGCGGGCCTCTGCGAGAGGACGTGAAATGGCCGTTCGTCAGGCCCTGGGCGCGGCAAGAATGCGGCTCATACGCCAACTGCTCACCGAGAGCCTGCTGCTTTCGCTGCTGGGTGGAATCGCCGGCCTGGCGGTTCTCTTTTGCACCAGGAAACTGCTGCTGCAGATGATCCCCGCCAGCCTGCCCCGGCTCAATGACATTTCAATTAACTGGAGTGTGTTGCTCTTCGCGCTTGGAGTCTCTGTGCTCGCGGGCGCGTTCTTCGGTCTTGCTCCGGCCTTGCAGGCTGCAAGGCTCGATCCAAGCCACGCACTGAGGCGGGAAGGCCGCGGCTCAAAAGGATCGAAAAGCCAGACCCGGACGCTCAACGCTTTGGTCGTCACCGAGTTTGCGCTCTCGCTCGTGCTGCTGATTGCTGCGGGCCTTCTGCTACGCAGTTTCTGGGACTTGTTCAAAGTGCAGCCCGGCTTCAGTCCTGATCGCGTAATGGCCGTTCAGACCTGGCTGCCCGGGCCCAACGATCCCACTACGGACCCTTACGGAACCGCCGCGCAAGAGTCGGTCTTGCTGCGTGAGCTTCTGCGCCGCAGCCGAACATTGCCCGGCGTCGAAGAGGCGGCCGTCGGAGACAAGTCCGCTTTTCCGCTAGGACACAGCTTTGGTGATCTAGAGCCGTTGCACCTGATTCGGGAAGGTCTGGAGACCAAGGCCAGCCTGGCTCCGCTGGTCGGTGGCACCATTGTTTCGCCCCAATACTTTCACCTGTTGGGCATACCGCTGTTGCGCGGACGCCTCTTCAACGACCAGGACGTTGTGGATACGTCCGGAGTCGCGATCGTCAATCAGGCCGCGGCTCGCACCTATTGGCCTGGCCAGGATCCGGTGGGCAAACACGTCCACTTGCTCCTTCCCTCGACGCGGGCAGCGAGTGATGGGGACCAGTCCGCCAGCCCGGTGTGGACCACAATCATCGGGGTGATTGCGGATGCCCGCACGGAATCGTTGGATAATGCTGGAACGCCTGAGATCTACCGCAGCGTCTACCAGCATCCATTCCGAGACGTGTCCATCTTTCTGCGCGGACAACTCGATCCCGGCACGCTTCCCGGCGAGGCACGGACTATGGTTCAATCCGTTGATGCGGGGCTTCCCGTCTTCGGCGCGGAACGACTCCCCGACGTTGTATCCGGCTCTCTCGCGGAACGGCGGTTCTCCATGGAGATGATTCTGCTGTTCGCCCTCACGGCGTTGCTGCTGGCGGGTATCGGCGTGTATGGAACGATTTCGTATATTGTCGGCGAGCGCACGCGTGACATCGGAATCCGCATTGCACTTGGCGCACAGAGAAAGACGATTCTGCGCATGGTGTTGAGCCAGGGACTTGCGCTTGCCCTTGCCGGCGCCGTCGTGGGGCTCGCCGGCGCATTGATTGTGTCGCACCTGATGGCGGGATTGCTCTACGGCGTCTCGCCCAGCGACCCTCTCACGTTTATTGGGCTTACTGTTGTTCTGCTGATTGTGGCGCTTGCGGCGTGCTATTTTCCGGCGCGACGCGCCATGCGGGTGGATCCGATTGTTGCCTTGCGCGAGGCATGAAAACAGGTGGGATGAGTCGGTCTCGCTCGAGCACCAAAGACGTAGGATGGGAAGCGATGCGCCGCCATTACCTGCTCTTTCCCTTGCTGATTGCGCTTCCACACCTTTTGCGCGCCGCCACACCAGTCGCTTCGGCGACGTTCACCGGTGGCGAACAGGGCCGTATCCTCATCGAGGCAAAGATCAACGGGAAAGGTCCATACCCGTTCGTCTTCGATACAGGCTCGATCAACATCAGGTCGCTGGACCTGGCAAAGACGCTTGGGATTCCGGTGAGCGGGAAGCAGCAGATCAACGCCTTCGGCGGCTCACTCGAAACCAGTTATGCAGTTGTCGATTCCATTACGGTGGGCGATTTCACCACATCCAACACTGTCACTATGGCTTTCGGCTCAATTCGCCACCTTCGTATGCTGTATCGATTTCTAACAAGGCAGAAGTCGGCCGTTGACATCCGCAACATTATGCGTTAAGTTTTGGGGGCTCGGTTCCGACGATTGTCAGAAGACGCGGCATATCAATTCCCCAATCCCAAAAAGCAAGAGCTACGCATTGCGACGAACCAAACTGTAATGCGAGGCGAATTCACAACTCTGAAGTTGGCGGACGGGCTATCCCCCCATTGCAGTCGATCCGTAATCAAAACTAAGGAGGCAAAGATGCTTAGAAAAACGTGCAGTCTCATCGGCTTGGCCATTCTGGCGGTCGCTCCATCCTCATGGGCCACTTCGGCCCCAACTGCGATTGCCAGCAGACAACTGCCGGCCACCGCTCTGGCTAAGATGAAACCGCAACACCCCAGCGAGAGTTTGAAGAAATATGGCGTACGAAAGAACGCCGGGATCAAACCCGCTGTCTCTTCCGGAATCCCGGGTATCGACAGCGTGGTGAACTGGAGCGGCCAATTCGAAACGCCAGGGTACGACTCAAACGGCAATCCGCAGTCGGTTTGGCCATACACGATGGTTGGGAATTCGCCGCAATCCAGACAGAGCGCGTTGATTTCGGCTCCAGTTGTTCCAGTTACAGTGGAACTGCTGGCGCCCGATGGCAGCGTAGCGTTGACCTTCGGTCCGGACGGGAAAGTGATCACTGCAGCTCTCGAGTCTCCCGAGTTCGTTCCGAACTTTTATACCAATGGTTTCGGTCAGTTTAACGACCAGATGATGCGGGCGGAGTTCGCCAATGTTCTGCATGGCGGAGGGGACGATGACTGGCATACCATTCTGTTTCCCAAGCTGCGGAAAGGGAGAACGATTAAAGTCCCTTATCTGACGGCCGGTGGGACGCCCGCCTGGTACTACTTTACAAACGCAGCGGGACAACCGATATTGGTGGCGATTGACGACGAAACTTTCGGGAACCTGCTTTTCCCCGCAACCTACCCGGTGGACAACAGCACCCCGGTGGGCGCCGCGGAATTGGCAGGCGATATCACGACCCACGATATATCCAGCTTCCTCTTCAACAACACTGTGCTGTTCTCTGGGGGAGACATTAACAATTGCTGCATCATCGGCTTCCACAGCTATGACTTCGAACCCGGAACTCCAAAGAACGGAAACCTTCCGCGGCTCTACGTGCTGAACTACGCCAGTTGGCTTTCGCCCGGGCTTTTCCTCTTCGGGTTCCAGGACATGACTCCCTGGAGCCATGAGATGGCCGAGACCTTCAATGATCCTTTCGACAATAATTTGACACCGTGGTGGTTGAGTGTCGATCCTTTCACCGGCGGTGGGAATTGCCAGAATGACCTGGAAGTGGGCGATGTGGTTGAGGTCCTCGACTCGTTGAACCCGGTATCCACGATTCCCGGTAATGGGTTGACTTATCACCCGCAAAACGAAGCTCTCTTCCCGTGGTTTGCTTTTGAGTCGCCTTCCACGGCCAAGCTGGGGGCGTACAGTTTCCCGGACGAAACAACGTTGACGTCGCTTTCTCCAGGACCGCTGCTTCCTGGCTGTGTGGCTGCGCCTTAGAGAGAAACCCGGAACAAACATGCTCTGGCAGAGCGGTGTGAGGCGGCTATTTTTTAGAGGAATGAGCCAATTCGACAGATGAACTAATCGAGACCGCCGCGCGTATATCTTTTGCAATCAGGTAATTCAGTGCTCCATTCATCGCCAGCTCATAAGCTCGCGATGAATGGAGCACTGTTCTTGATGCCGTGAAGAGTGGGCCGTCTGATTCCCTGAAAACCCATAGTCCGGCCCTGCCCCTGTTCATCTGGCGCCCAGATGCCGATAGTAGCCATGCGGCTTCGCAACACGGGAGCAATCCCCATTGGAAACCCGCGTTCGGAAGGCTGCCTGTCCGGCATGCAGCGGGCGAAGGAATCGGATGACCGAAAGATGAGCAAGGAGAAACGGAAATACCCGCGCATTGAGTGCCTGGGCACTGCGGACGTTACGCTCGCAGCCGGCGAGGCGCCCTTGCCCGCGGACATTGTGAATCTAAGCGCCGGCGGATGCCTGCTGGTGCTGAAGGAGCCGCGCCCTCTGTCGCAAGATACAGTGGTCGAACTGACCTTCAAAATCAATAATCTTCATAAGTTTCAAGCGTCGGGGCAAGTGAAAGCAAAGCGATCTGACACGGCCATCGGCTTTCAGTTTCCATTTCTGAGCCACACTTTGCATAAACGGCTTCGGGAGCTGATTGGCCACCTGATCGAGAATCTTACGGCGGCCGAGTCGCCAATCGGATTCCGGGAGAAGCGGCGTCATCCCCGCCTTGGATGCATAGGTCCGGCTGCTGTCCAGGTCGCAGGGGGCGAGCCGCTCATCCCAGCCACCATCGTCGATTTGAGTGCGGGAGGATGCCGAGTCGTCCTGCGCCAGCCTCAATACCTGCCCAAGGACACGGTGGTGGAACTGACCTTCGCGATCCACCATCTTCCCTTTCGGGTGTGCGGCCAGGTGAAAGCAGATAGTTCGGACACGACGATTGGATTTCAATTCACTGTGCTCAGTGAGAGAACACAATGGCAAATTGAAGAAGTGATGAATGAGCTCGTGGCGAATATTCGCAAGCGTCAAGGCGAGCGCCATGCGGGCGCACAAAAAGCGCACCGCTGAGGCTGCTTCACCATGCCCCGTTCATTGCGGCTTTATAAGTCCGCGATTTAACGGGGCACGGTTTCTGATGCCGAGATGACTTGACCTCCTGCCGTTCTACGCTGCCGACCGCTGGCGCAATAGGCCGCCGGTGGGCCGGGGAGAGCGATGGGGCCGTAGGCAAGCGGCGTCGGATCCACAGCCCCAATCAGCTTGTTGTATTGCCCCGAAGAGGGAACGTGCTGGAACTGGAGCACCGCCCCAAATGTGTACCACGAGTTTTGGTTTGCTCCGAGGCCTCCTAAGAACTTCTGCATGTCCGCTGCCGTTGGCAAGGTTTGTGAGGCTGTGAGCGTGACGATCGACGCAGGTCTGGAGTAGGCGACCTGCCGCAGGGACATGACCTTATTGACAGCGGCAACCAGTGCTGCCTGCTCCGCGATGTTCTCAAGCGTTGCCGGGCCGATGACTGTTGGCCCAAGAATCTTGTCGTAAGGAGCGGGTGGCGTATCGGGCCAGATGTAGGTGCACCAGAGGCCGTCGATTGTGTCCAGGTTGGCCCACGCGGTTGGGACAAAGTCGGCGGTGTTCACCCAGAATTGCCCGCCGGTGCCGTAGACGCTCTGATAGTTCGCGGCGAAGTTCGCGTCTCCCACCGTGGGCGGCGCAAAGGCCTGCGGGATGACAGTCGTCGAGATCGGATTGGCGGAGTTTTCGTTGTTCCACTGGCTGATGGCGCACTCAAGGTACGCGGCCAGCACCTGGACGATGGCGCCGCCGAGGCTGTGTCCCGTGACCACGACGGGCACGCCCTGGTTGGCTGCAAGCAGATTCAACAAGGTGGGCGTCACGCAGGTAACGGTGGCCGCGCCCACCTGGTTGTACGGCACAAGGTTTGTCATGGTGATCAAAGCTTCGGCGCTGCCGGTGGCAATGTTGCCCTCGGCAGTTGGAACCGCAGCGCCGGTGACGACGGGATTGACGGTCATGCCGCCGCCCACCGGATAGGTCCCGCTGACAACATCGATCCACGACTGGAAATCGAAGGCGCCCATGTCTTCGGCAATCTGCGCAATGCCGCCCGCAACGTCGGTGCCACGGCAGAGGACGGCAAAGAAATTCACCGGCCCTGTCGCAGTGTCATTCCGGTTGGAGACGATGGCGACGAGATTGTCGTTGAACGTGCTGCCATTGGCCATGCAGAAGGCTGGGCCCCATTCGAGGTTCCACACGTTGCTGCCGTTGTTGATGTCAGAGACTGCGGGGAGAGTTGGAATGAAGCTGACGAACGCGTTGAAAAGCTGGAGGGGATAGCCCTCGTAGATATAGGAGGCGGTGGCCAGCGCCATGTGGACCTGGCCGTAATGCGTTCCCTGAAGATCGGCAATCAGTGTGGCATTGGAAGCTGCAGTCACTAGAATTCTCCTTTCGGTGCAAGGGGGAATGAGAGTGCGACAGGGAAGGGCTCTGTGGCCGCTTCGTTTCCTGCCGAACGCGAACACGTATCGTGGCGATGCCGCGAATACGCTGTTCGGTGAATGACACTTCTGGGGAAAGTGAAACAGGACTGTGTGAGCCGCTACCGGGCTGGTTTAGACATATTAATACTGCGGGGCCGTGGGGGCTTTGGATGAGATCGCCAAGTGGGAGATAGCGGCAGGTGGGCCGCGCACCGATCCTGCTGCTGCGACGAGTGGGCCACCTCCCTAATAATCCTCCCGAAGCGAATTCCTGCGGAGAAAGTCGGCGCTTTTACCAGCTCGCAGGAATGTTCGTCTGTGCTTCGGATCACGAATAGCGTATATTCAATCCAACCATCTGTTCAAAAAGAGAAGCTCATGTTGGCATCCGCGCGGGTTGCGGGCAAAATTTAGGCATTCAGCCAACTGAATTGGGATACGAAAGCGCGCCATGCCAGGTAAGCCAGCGGGAAGATACCCGGCGGTGTACCTGCAATGCTGATGAACGGACTCTCATTTTGAAAGGAGACACCATGGCTTGCACACGAGAACCCGTCAGAATGTCTGGTCTTCTGAGTGGTGGCGGAATAAGGACGTTTTGCACCGTGTCAGCTTTGAGGGTGACTCTCTCAGGCACGAGACTTTTCAGGAATTGCGGATACGCCATTCTATGGATTGCAAATCCCCTGCCCGAGGGCAACTATAAGTTGTTAGTTGAGGGCGATACCGTCGATTTGCGTTACTCCAAAGGGAGTTGGCATCCAACAAAGGCTTGAAATTGGGATACTGGATGACGGAAAGCGGCGGGTGGGCCACTTGCCGATCCTGCCACTCGTCTGCGCTTCGCAAATAGGGTTGTCTGTGATCTGTTCATCGCGGCTTTACAAGTCTCCGATAAACGGGGCGTAGCAGCTGATACCGGGGTGAGCGGGCCACCTGCCCCCTGCTAAATGGCACGATTTCACAGCTCGGTGAAAATGGGCCTGTTTCAAGCGTGAAATGCCGCAAAAGTCGACGAAAAAGACTCGATTTGATGCGAAAAACCCCTATTTTTGAGGGTCGTTGTTTACCACATGGATAACATGGGTTCCCTTTGATGGGAGAAGATAAGACTATGATTCAAAGGGCGTTATCGGAAATACATGGGCGAATGTTTTGCGAAGAAAAACATGGGCTTCCGGTGGGGAGGGGTGGGGTATTTATTTAAATCGGGGTATAAGCCGGCCAGATGCCTGACATTTTGGGCCGGGGCATACCAAGGTGAATGAATGTGCATGTTGTTTCTCCTGAGACCATCATGCGCCTTGGAGCGGGAATGATCTGCAAATGGCCTTGGGAGCGAAAGATCAATCGCTTAGCGAATCGAGGAGAAACGACACAGGTCGAGATGGCGTGATGCGTGGGCCGGTAGCCACCGGGAGCTTCCATCCCCGGTCCCCAAGTGCGAGGGACCGGGGC
>Ga0302319_10006402_pt1 | contig 23381 bp, 20 predicted proteins | sample Bog_T0_2_FD_203319 | JGI IMG/M metagenome (GOLD analysis project Ga0302319, IMG submission 203319) | Peat permafrost microbial communities from Stordalen Mire near Abisko, Sweden - Bog_T0_2 | ecosystem: Environmental > Terrestrial > Soil > Wetlands > Peat | place: Sweden: Abisko, Stordalen Mire...
ATCGTTGGCCGCCAATACTGTAAGTCGGGCGAATAGCTTGTAGGGAACTCCGGTGTGGTGTTCGAGCGTGATTGCGGCCCCGCGCATTTGTTCCCCGATCGCAACCGTCCAGCAAGCAGAACCCATTCTTCGAATCTGTTCGACTGAGACTCCGCCAAGCGATGTTGGCGTGAACTCTGTTGGAATATGTCCGTCGAGTGAACCGGAAAGATCCGGCAGAAAGATTGGATCGAGACTGAATGCCTCGAAGATGTCCCGAAGTTCATCGATATCGCCAGGAGTCATGTGGCAGCCAGGAAGCACATTGATACGCCGCGATAGTCTGGTTTCAAACTGCGGACTCTCAACCAGCTCTTCGACCATGCGTGTAACCGCCGCTGCCCATCCATCCTGAAACGCTCCTTGAAAATCGGGCGTGGAGACATCGACGAGGGCAATACCATCCAGCTCTGGGTGACTGGCGCGGATCAGCTTGAGGAATCCGCTCAGGTCGTCTCCTTTGATCTCCGAGATGCCGGTCGTGCAGATCCCGATGAACGATGGCTTGGTCCGCCCGGCGATATTCACTAAAGCCTGTTCCAGATTATCGAAACCTCCTAGAACAGTGGCGACTTCGCTCATCGCCGCCGTTTGCATCGGGATGGCCTCGCGAAAATGCCGCACGAAGAGAACTAGCCCGAAGGAAGTGCAACCCTGTGAACCGTGAAGCAACGGAATCGAGTGATCCACTCCCATAAAGGCCAGCGCTGCGCCAATGGACGGACTCATCTTGAGCGGATTCACTGTGCAGTATTTTTCGCTGATCGTCACTCGCGCCATATGCCCACCTTATGCCACGTGAATGGATAACTCGTTCTGAGCAATAGAAGATTCCCATGGAGCAGGTTTGCGAATTTGCTCCCATATGGGGTTCGAGAGTGCCTTGTCGATCCCGCTCACAAGCGCCACCATGCCCTCATACCCGGCATAGGCGTGATGCCGTTCCTGGTTAATGTCGAGCCATGGCATCTTTGCTTTCAAGGCGACAAACTGTGTGCGTCCACCCGAGAGCATAATGTCGGCCCGCGCTTCCTTCAACATCTTGTACATCTCACGCGGCTTCAGGTCGTCGAACATATGCGCGTCGTCTTTCATGATTTCCTTGATGCGCTCTTTGTCGTCGGGCGTGGATTTCTTGACGCTTGTGCCAATGACGGTAAGGCCCGCCTCCTGCATCGCCGCTACGACGGACCATGACTTTACGCCCCCGGTGAAGAGCAATGCTCGCTTGCCTGCAAGGCGCATCTTGAAAGGGGCAATCCGCTCCCACGCGCGGGCTTCTTCTCTTGCGATGACAGCTTCTGTACGGCCGAGCAAGTCGGCCGGTGCTCCGCGGTCAACCAGCAATTGCGCAATTCCGCGCAGAGCATCGCTCATGTCGCCTATGCCGTAGAAAGATCCCTCAAAAAATGGAATGCCGTAACGCTCTTCCATCTTTCGCGCCACATTGATCATGGCCTTTGAGCAGACCATCATCGCTGCACGAGCCCGGTGTGAGCGAGCCACTTCGCGATACTTTGCGTCACCCGAGATGCAGGCTAGAATCCGAATCCCCAGTTCATCGAGCAGAGGCTTCACCTGCCATAACTCGCCGGAAAGATTGTATTCACCAATGATGTTGATGTCGTACGGAGTCATTTCCGCAGGCTCCTCTGTTCCGATCACATAGTCGAGAAGGGCCTCGCCGGCGAGCTTGTTTCCCAGGTTCTTCGATCCCACAAATCCCGGCACGTTGACGGGAATTACCGGCTTGCCGAGCTTTTGGGCAGCAGCCCTGCAAACAGCCTCCAGGTCATCGCCGATCATCGCCGGCACACAGGTTTGGTAGACAAAGACCGCAGGCGGATTGTATTTCTTGACAGCCTCCGTAATGGCCTTATAGAGATGCTTCTCGCCGCCGAAGATAATGTCTTGCTCAGACATCGCCGTGGTGAAGCTAGTGCGATAAAGATTCGATCCCGACGACTTGGCGCCTCGGCCATCCCAGGAGTGCCCCTCGCAGTTGATCGGCCCATGAATCAGATGCACAACATCCGTAATGGGCTGAAGGGCAATCTTGGCGCCGTCGAATGCGCAGCCACCTGCAGCCGCACCGGGCGCGAGAAGCCGGTTGCAGCCTTTCTTCCGATCGAAACTCGGCTTGGCCTGATTCGTGGCGCAACCCGGCTCGTTCAATACCTGCTGGACCTTTGAGCCAAGAGTACCCATCGCCGCTCCCTTTCACGCTGCCGACGTGCATTGGAGAAGTTCTACTTTTTCGCTAAGGAACTGCGTCGTGCGGCGATCCTGGTTTGGATCGCCATGCGACGGCATCGGGGAAGAAAAGACGAGATGCTAACGGATGATGTCGAAGCTGTAGTCCGTCTTTGCAATTTCGTTGGTTGTTTGGTCCATGTGATCGAAGATCCTATCGAGAATCTTCACAAGGACATTGAGTCCGCCCTGATAACCCCAGACCGGAGAACGATGGTGGTGATGACGGTCGAAGATTGGAAAGCCGAGACGAATCAACGGTGTCTTTGTATCGCGCTCCAGGAATTTTCCATAAGTATTGCCAATGAGAAAGTCGACAGGTTCGGTGAAGAGCAGCGATCGCATATGCCAGAGATCCTTTCCTGCATATACATGGCAATTCTTGCCAAACGGCGAAGCAGCCAGCAGCGCCCCCACTTTCTCCTGCCAGGCCAGTCCGCCATTGGTGGAAAGAATGTGTACCGGTTCAGCTCCCAATTCAAGCAGGAATCCCGTCAGGCCGAGCGTCAAATCGGGATCTCCGAAGATGGCGAACTTCTTGCCGTGAATGTGCGAGCTCGAATCGGCGATGGCATCTACAAGCCTGCCGCGCTCCTTTCGGATCGCATCGGGAATCGTTCTTCCCGAGAGGCGTGCGACCTCCATGAGGAATCGATCTGTCGCTTCCACGCCGATGGGATGATTGAAGGCAACGGTCTCTTGTCCAGTTGCTTCGATTACATCCAGCGTCTTCTCCGTGCAAAACTCCTGCATGGAGATCGTCGCATTGGCATGAATCGCGTTGGCTGCATCCTCCAGCGTGGTTCCGCCGTCGTACATGCGGAACTCGCCGTCGCTTGGCGTATCCCAGACGTCGCTGTTGTCGCCGAGGATCGTATACTCAACGCCCATCAGGTCGAAGAGACGCTTGATCTCACGCATGTTGCCAACAGTGTAGCCATCGAAACCGCCAATGAAATTGAGTTTGCCATTGGCCTGGCGTTCCAACTTTGGCACAGTGCCCGCCTTGCCGTTCCAGAAGTGCTCGATGATTCCCTTGAGGGCGTTGTCGTAGCCTGTGACATGGCTGCCGACGAAGGCCGGCGTATGCGCGAAGGGTACATCGAACTCCATTGGCACCGAGCCTTTGTCCTTCGCGTTCTTGATAAAGCCATTCAGGTCATCGCCGATCACCTCAGCCATGCACGTGGTGGATACAGCAATCATCTTCGGCTTATACAGGCTGTATGAGTTGGCCAGGCCATCGATCATATTCGCGAGACCGCCGAGAACGGCAGCGTCCTCGGTCATGGACGATGACACCGCCGCGGTGGGCTCCTTGAAATGGCGCGAAAAATGGCTGCGATAGTACGCGACACAGCCTTGTGAGCCATGAACGAAGGGCAGCGTTCCCTCGAATCCAAGCGCTGCGAACACTGCTCCCAGCGGCTGGCAGGCCTTTGCGGGGTTGACCGTCAGAGATTCGCGAGCGAAGTTCTTCTCGCGATACTCCGTACCCTTGGTCCACTCGCTCACCCGCGCAAGTTCTTCGGCCGGGACGGGATCCTCGAACATGCACTTCTTGTTCGCGAGCATCTCAGTGTATTCGGGTCCGCGGAACAACTCGAAGTGGTCGATCACCTTCTCTGCATTCTGACTCATGATGGCTTTTCTCCTCTCAGGTTTCCGCTTGGTTTAGAAGGGGGCCTTGGTCATCCGCCATACAGGCGCGTTGATGGCCATGTCCATATCGCGGGCAAAGATCGCAAATCCATCGTAGCCGTGGTATGGGCCCGAGTAGTCCCAGGAGTGCATTTGCCGGAAGGGAACGCCCATCTTCTGAAAGATGTACTTCTCCTTGATGCCGGAGCCGACCAGGTCGGGCTTCACTCTCTCCACAAACTTCTCGAACTCGAAGCTGGTCACATCGTCGTAGATCAGCGTGCCATCTTTCACGTAGTGCGTGGTGCGCTGGTAGTCGTCGTTGTGGCCGAATTCGTATCCCGTGCCGACGATCTCCATGCCGAGATCCTCATAGGCGCCGATGACGTGGCGTGGGCGCAGGCCGCCGACAAAGAGCATTACCTTCTTGCCTTCCAGGCGGGGACGATACTTGGCGACAATGGCGTCAGTCAGCGCCCGATATTTGGCGATGACGCGCTCGGCGCCTTCCTTGATCTTGTCGTCGAAGTGCTCTGCGATGGCGCGCAGCGACGAAGCGATCTTGGTTGGTCCAAAGAAGTTGTATTCGAACCACGGTATCCCGTACTTCTCTTCCATATGGCGGGAGATGTAGTTCATCGAGCGGTAGCAGTGAATGAGATTGAGCTTGGCATGAGGCGTGGACTCGAGCTCGGCCAGCGTTCCATCGCCTGACCACTGGGCAATGACGCGCAGACCCATCTCTTCGAGCAGAATGCGGGAAGACCAAGCATCGCCGCCGATGTTATAGTCACCGATGATCGTCACGTCGTAGGGCGTGCTTTCAAATCGCGCCGGCTTGTCTCCCAGCTTGTCAAAGACAAAGTCGCGAATCGAATCGTTGGCAATGTGGTGTCCAAGCGACTGCGAGATGCCGCGAAAGCCCTCACAGCGAACCGGAACGATGGTCTTTGCGTACTGCTTGGCCTTAGCCTTGCTTACGCCCTCAATATCGTCGCCAATCAGGCCCACTGGGCACTCCGACTGGATCGAGATGCCCTTGTTCAGCGGAAACAGAGTCTGAATCTCATCGATAACCTTGGCTAGCTTCTTGTCGCCGCCAAAGACGATGTCATTCTCTTGAAAATCCGAGGTGAACTGCATCGTGCCGAAGGCATCCACACCCGTGGAGCCGATGAAGTAGTTGCGCCGGGAAGCCCATGAGTACTGGCCGCAACCTACAGGACCATGACTGATGTGCACCATGTCCTTGATCGGGCCCCAAACCACGCCCTTCGAGCCGGCATAAGCACAGCCGCGAATGGTCATCACGCCAGGAATGGTCTTGAGGTTGGACTTGACTCCGCAGTCGCTCTTACCCTCTTCAAAGGTTCCAAGGTGCTTGGCGCGCCTCTTCGCTGTCTTCTCCGGATAGGCCGTGAGAACCTCGCTGATCATCTGCTTGTTGCGCTCTTTGACCTCTTCAACGCCAGCGTTCTCGCTCATGATGAACCTCACTTAGGTGGATTTGTGGAAACGGGCGCCATTCGCATTGCGACCGTGGCGCCCGAGGGAGAATGGACTCTTACGCCGCGACCTCGGTGGCTTTCTTACCCACCAGCGACTCGTCGATGTTCTTGATGATGCCGTGCTCCATCAGCATCTCTTCAAGCTCGTCCATGGTGATAGGCGTGGGAATGACACCCTGACCGGCGTTCTCGTGGATTTTCTTCGCCAGGCTGCGATAGTGAGCAGCCTGCTCGGAATCGGGCGCGTACTCAATAACCGTCATGCGGCGAAGCTCGGCATGCTGCACAACATTGTCGCGAGGGACAAAGTAAATCAGCTTGCTGCCCAGCTTCTTGGCCATGTTCTCGGCAAGCTCCAATTCCTTGTCGGTCTGGCGCTCGTTGCAAATGAGGCCGCCTAGACGCACGCCGCCCGAGTTGGCGTACTTCAAAATGCCTTTGGAGATGTTATTGGCCGCGTACATGGCCATCATCTCGCCGGACATAACAATGTAGATCTCCTGGGCCTTGTTCTCGCGGATAGGCATCGCGAAGCCGCCGCACACAACATCACCGAGCACGTCGTACGAGACGTAGTCGAGGTTCTCGTACGCGCCGTTTTCTTCAAGAAAATTGATAGCCGTAATCACGCCGCGGCCGGCACAGCCGACGCCTGGCTCCGGGCCGCCGGATTCGACACAGCGAATCTTCTGGTATCCGTACTTCATCACCTCTTCAAGCTCGATATCCTCGATGGTGCCCTTCTCCGCTGCCAGGCTGAGGATGCTGTTCTGTGCCTTCGCGTGCAAAATCAGGCGCGTTGAATCTGCCTTCGGATCGCAGCCGACGATGAGAATCTTCTGCCCCATCTCTGCCAGCGCCGCCAATGTGTTTTGCGATGTAGTGGACTTTCCGATTCCACCTTTGCCGTAGAATGCAATCTGCCGCAGTTTAGCCATCGTTCCCCTCCTCGGTTCTGTGATTCGTTCCTGATTCTGGAAATCTTTCATCTGTGTCTACATCTGCTTACAGCAAAGCAGTGACAAGATGACAGTCGGATCAGGGATGCTGAATGTCGATGTGCATCCTTGCGTTCCGATGTACGCTTATCTATGAGCAATCTCCGTGCCAAACCAGGCAATCAGATAAGTCTTGCATATTCAGTTCTTTACTTGTCTTTATATTCTTGTGTTGAATGCGACAATCGAGAGTTTCCTTGTAGTGAATGCGACGGATCAGCGACGAATGCCTTCACTCGAAATGCTGTTTCTTCGACAGTTCGGCGACGAATTCATTGAGGCTCATCGAAATGCGCTCGATGTTGTGCTGCTCAAGGAAGCGCGCTTCGTTGGGGGTAGTATCCTCCGGCAGGATGGCCCAATGCTTCTCAGAGGAGCGCTTGACGATCTGGTGCGCAAAGAGCCGCTCCAGCTGCGTCGAAAACCTACAGCCCAGGAAGACAAAACTTCTCCCCTTCCGTATCTCTTGCACTGAATCTGGAATCGGCGTTTGAATATCGATCTCGGTCAGCACTTCGACAAAGTCGGAATCGGAAACAAGATAATTGTGAGCGGGCCATACTGAACCGAGAGGCTGGTAGAGCAGAGTCTTCCAGTCAACGTAACTTCTATCAGCTTCGACTCCAGCGTACGTGCCGTCCGAGGCATAGTAGTAGACCCAGTCGCCGAAATGTTCCGATTGGCTTACACCTTGGACCATGCCCCAACTGGAGCGCGAGCGCAGCGCCTTTTGCGGAAGATCGTCGTACCAGGCATGAACAACCAAGGGCAGCACGGGTATTCGCATCAACAGTGTATGCAGTGAGGTGGGCTGCGCGTCCGCACTGAATGCCTCTGTCATCGCATGGGTCACTGTACTGCGATGCTTGAAGTTCTCAATGAACTGCGCCGCGGCGCTCAGATTATTTCTGACTTTGTGGGGCACGCTGCTCTTGGATGTCAAATGCCCCACAAGGGCTATATGTGAATCAGGTACTTGGGCTCCCGCGCCGTCAAGGGACAGGAGTCCCGGTCCAAGATAAGGAATCGCATTGCCGCCGTCGAATGCTTTTGCAATTGCATCCAGCGGAGAGGCATTCAAGCCGGCACCTCGTCTTCCAAGAGCTTGCGCGCCTCAACGGTGATGGGCAGTGCTGTTGCCGCATCCATGGCAGGCAGCTCCAGCCGCCATCCGTTGGCGAGTGTAACCAGACCGCCCCACATCTCCGGCTTTTCAGTTTCGACTATTGGTTCTTCCAGATCCTTTTTCGCAACATATGCTGAAAGCACGCCAGAGCGATTCCTGCGGATCATGACCTTCATTGCGCTCCTCCATTCAACTGCGCCGGCGCCAGTTCGTGCTGGAAGCATCCCACGACTCGATTCCGCGCAAACTCAACCATATAGACAACTGTTCCGGAGTCGGTATGATGGCCCACTTGCACAACCTCTCCTGCTTCGCCGTTTTGAACCAGCAGAGCCTCCAATGGCTGCTCTGGGTACGATCCGTCGTTGAACAGGTCAGCGGCCGCCTGCACGCGCTGCCCCCATTCATAGCGCGGTGCGCTCGTTTCCATCATGCTCTTCCTCCGGCCACAAGAAGTTCTACGGGCTCTAGTTCCTTTCGCTTCATGCCTACGCGGAAACCACTCTCAAGAAACTCAACACCGTAGATGTAGTACTGCTGAAGAAAAGTCCCAATCGAGATCACATAGCCTTCCTCGCCCTTGTTGACAAGAACCTCGCCGATATCCTTACCCGGAAATGTCCCGTCGTTGCGCACCATGAATCGCGACCGAACCTTTTGTCCGTACTCAAACTGCGGAGGTCCATCCAGCTCCACAACCCAGCCATCGCGCAGGATCTTTGACATATCATCCCCTCCTCTTGTCAGGATTCGCAGATTTCATCTGAAGAACAGCATGGCCGTCTTCAAGCAGCTCCCGAGCTTCAATGAGTCTTTCCCGGACACGCTCGCGCACCAGCGAATCTGCATCCTTGCGCATAGCATCGAGTGCGCTGACGGGAACCCGTCCCGCCGCCTCGTAGCGAACGCGAATGTCTGGATGGAAGCGCAGAGGCAGTAACTGCGCAGGAGTCAGCCGTTCGGCAACTGCAAGACAAACCGAAGGGTCGGAATCATCCACTAACTCCAACAGCCATTCGCCAGAGATCCGCTGCGCAACCACGCGCCGCACCTCGGGGTCGGGATCGTCGATCATGTGTTTCAATTGCGAAATGTCAATGCGCTGCGCGACGACCTGGCGAACAAAGTAGTCTGGGTCCGACATCATTGGCATCAGTTCTTTGCCCTCAAGATGCGAGGCAATGCGAATCCGCACCTCGCGATGCGGATCGTCGCGCAGCCGCAACAGAAAGCGGCGAGGAAGCCGCAGGGCTACATTCCAACGCACGGATTCATCATCGTCGTTGAGCAAGGCGGTCAGCCGGAAGACGTCGGCATATTTAGCCGCCGCCGCGCGCACCGCAAAGTAGGGATGGGAAAGAAAATCGTTGGCCAAGCCAGGATTTTTCTTGAAGAACTCCTCGATGCGCGAGGGAGAGCGATCCTGGACGCAAACGTGCTTCTGCCGGCAGCGATCTTCGCGAGTCAGTTCGCGGTGGACGCAGCCAGTGCAGCACACTTCGCGGCCCTGCCAATCCAACGCCTTCTCCGGTTTGCGCAGGAACACACATCCTCCCTCTCGAACGCCTCAGCGCCTGACGAGTGCACTCGCCGGCACCAGCGTCGAGGCCGGCGCACATGCTTGTGCGGTTCCCCCCGGTGTTGCAACGACAAATCCTGTGAGCGAACGGCTGTCAACGAAATCGACTACCGATCCGTCCAGTAACAGGCAACTCGCACTGTCGAGGAAGATGCGCAGTTCTGAATGAGTCCAAACGACCTCGTTGACTCCCGGCTCAGCAGCGAGATCGAACTCGACGGCAAGACCGGAGCACCCGCCTGGCCGGACCTTGAGCCTAAAGCCCGATGTCGCACCAGTGCTACACCGCATCATGCGGCGAATGAACTTATCCGCCGCCGGTGTCAATTCCATGGCTAATTGTTCTTTGTCTTCCATTTAAACTGCCGCCGCAAATCGAGGTACGTCTGGATTGACGATGCATGTCGTGGGCATCGGGCAAATCGCAGCACATTGCGGCTCATCAAAGAAGCCGATGCACTCGGTGCACTTTGCCGGGTCGATGAAGAAGGCAAAGTTCTTCTCGAAGATTGCATCATTGGGACATTCACTCTGACACGCCGAGCATCCCGTGCAGTTTGACTCCTTGATCATGTATGCCATCGTGGATCTCCTTTTTGTCGCCGCTTAAGTTGCAATCAGTGCGCCTTGCCGAATATCGGCGTCGCCACGCTGCTTATGTTCGACCTCTCCGCTTCGCACTCGCTCCAGATATTCTCGGAAGAAGGTCAGCGCAGACTGCTCGATGTACTCCAGCGCAAAGCGATCCACCGGCAGAATGCCTGCCTTCAGCAGCCCTTCGCGCGGGCAGTTGCCAATCCTTGAGATGAATACGGCAGCACAATCGTTGATGGCACGAACCACGGTTTCCAGGCTTTCCTCTTCTCCGAAACCGCCCTGACAGTAGTTATCCACCCGGCGATGACCAACAAACTTCACGCCTACAGTGCTCACCTCATAAACCTGAAACTCTTTTGCGTGACCGAAGTGCTGGTTGATGCGCCCGCTTCCCTTGCTTGCAACAGCGATCAAAATGGAGATATCGCTCTCTGTGCCTGCGAGTGAATTCAGCTCTTCATTTCTAGCCGCAACCACAGCTGCGCGCTGCCTCTCCACATCCTCTTGATACGCTTGACGGATCTCCAGATCGTAGTGAACGTCCATCTCCATGACCTTTTCAGCGGTGAACTCATTGCTGCGATCCTCGCCGAGCAGACCTACTGCATCCGCACGGCACTGGCGGCAATGGCGCATCATGTTCATCTCTCCCTCGCACGAATCCTGCAAAGCCTTTAGCTCTTGCGCGGTCGGCCCGCGTGTCCCGTTGAGTCCGAAGACCGTGCCATGCTCTGGCGCGGAGATCAAGGGCATGATGTTATGCAGGAAGGCGCCTCGCGACTTCACTGCCTTGTTGACTTCTGCCAGATGATGATCGTTAATGCCAGGTATCATCACGGAATTCACCTTGCAAAGGATGCTGCGCTCAGTCAGCATCTCCAGGCCCAGCAGTTGTCGCTCACTCAGAATCTTGGCCGCTTCCACCCCCTGGTACCGTTTCTTGTTGTAATAGATCCAGGGGTAAATCTTTGCGCCAATCTCTGGATCAATCATGTTTATGGTGATGGTCACATGATCGATGTTGAGCGCCTGGATCCTATCGACGTATTCGGGAAGCATGAGCCCGTTTGTCGAAAGACACAGCTTGATGTCCGGGGCTGTCTGGGTCACAAGCTCGAAGGTCCTGAATGTCTTCTCGGGATTCGCCAACGGGTCACCCGGACCAGCAATACCGAGCACGGTCATTTGAGGAATATTCGAGGCCACGGCAAGCACTTTTCGGGCCGCCTGTTCCGGAGTCAGCCGTTCACTCACAACACCTGGCCGGGATTCATTGGAGCAATCGTACTTGCGGTTGCAGTAGTTGCATTGGATATTGCAGGCTGGCGCCACGGCCACATGCATCCGCGCATAGTGGTGATGCGCTTCTTCGCTGTAGCAGGGATGGTTCTTCACCTTCTCCCAAATTTCCGGCGACAGATCGCCTTGCCCCGCGGCTGAGCCGCAACTGGACTTACCGATTCCGCCTTTCGAACCGCAGCCCTTTTGTCCGCTCCCAGGAAGAGCTGGCTGCATCACGACCAACTGTGCGACGGCTTTTCGAGTGCCAAGCTCCATTGCATCCCCCGTTGTGTTGGAGTGCCCCGGACTGCGGGTGTTGCAAAGGTCTATTGCAACTCAGCCGCCAAAGTGGATGTTGCAGATGGCGTTCGAGTTATGGGTGTTTTATCTGTGTCGCGATTGTGACAAGAAATGGGCAAACGTCTGGGTTTTGTCGCAAATAGACCACTGCAACACGCACGCTGAAGCCGAATGTCATTGCTGTCGACCCATGGAATTTTGCGCGGGAAAGAATTGTCAAAGGCGCAGACAACGATCAGAATCGCTTGATCTCGACGCTGTGCTTGCGCAGGGCATAGCCCATCTGGCGTGCGGTCAAGCCCAGTATTCGAGCTGCTTTGGCTTGAACCCAGCCGGACCTCTCCATGGCATCGACCAAGCGCTGGCGTTCAGTAGCGTCTTCTTGCACGCTGCTCGAACTTTCCAAAGGTCTGGCATTCTTGATGCCGTTATCAGCATCAACACTCGAACGCTCAGCAATCCTGTGTACTGGCCACGAGCGCTCTTGCTTCGACGAGAAGACAGGGAGTGGGACATAGCCCGGTTCGTGTTGCTGCATCTTGTTCATGGATCTGCCCATCACAAGCGAGAGACAGCTATCATTGCTACAAGCAAAATCTTCCACTACAATCAACGAATCTTTCGCCAGTGCAGCCGTTCGCCGCACGCAGCTCTCCAGCTCCCGTACATTGCCAGGGAAGTCGCAGGCGCCCAGCACTTCCATTGCACGTTTGGAGAGTGTGAGCGAGACGCCATGCTCCTGGTTGAACCGGCGCAGGAATTCTTTAGCCAGCATCCCCACATCCTCGCGCCTTTCGCGCAAGGGCGGCAGAAAGATGGGCACAACACTGATGCGATAGTAGAGATCGGAGCGGAATTGGCCTGTCAGCACAGCTGCTTCCAGGTTCCGGTTGGTTGCTGCCACCAGCCGCACGTCGACCTTGATCGTGCGACTGCCACCGACGCGCTCAAACTCGCCCTCTTGCAGCACACGCAGGAGCTTGGCCTGAAATGCACCTGAAATCTCTCCAATTTCATCGAGAAAAAGTGTGCCCCCGTCCGCCATCTCGAAGCGTCCTTTGCGCAATCCGACGGCGCCAGTGAAGGCTCCGCGTTCGTGGCCGAACAACTCCGACTCCAGCACTGTCTCAGAGAGCGCTGCGCAATTCAGTCGAATGTAGGGCTTCTGACTGCGTGGGGAATACTCGTGAATGGCGCGCGCAAATAGTTCTTTGCCAGTACCCGACTCTCCGCAGAGAAGAATTGGCAGATTACATCGCGCAACTTGCTGAATCTTTTCAACCACTTCGCGAATTGCCGCGCTCTCGCCGATGATCCAGTCGATTCCGCCGTGCTTCGACTCGGTGCGTTGCTCCAACTCTTTTTCAAGCCGGTGACGATCGGTCATCAGCCTTTCGCGGTCTCTGGCTACCAGCGTTTGTAGCGCAACGGACTGCCCCACAAGGTTGGCCACCATGGTTAGAAAGCGCACATCCTCGTCCAGCGTATGCGGAGAGGAGTTACCGTCAAGCCTCTCGATCATGATGGTTCCAACCGTGCGGTTGTCTCCCTTAATCGGAACGCCGACAAACGATCTCTGAATGGAAGGATCGCCCGAGTCCAACTCGCCCCAATCCGCGAAGAGCGGACTCTCTGCGATATAGCGCACGACCAGCGGCATTCCTGAGACAACGATCTGTCCCACTGCTTGTTCGGGAAGGCGTTCAAAATGCTCCCTTGCTGTCGCCTCGCTCCACCCCGCGCCGACAACCATAGAGGTCCGGTCCTCTTCATCGAGCAGCGCAATCAGGCCATTGTTCATATCTAAAAAACTGGCGAGCAGATTGATGACCCCGGAGAGCGCCATCTCCAATCGCGCCGGACGCGTGAGCAGCTTCGAGATCTCGTAAATTCCCATGAGCGCGGAATTTGCGCGACTGCTCGATTGCATCGCACGCTCGTGATTGGAGGTCTCGTCCTGGCTCGACACGTCTCGCCTCCTTTCTGTGAAGGCAAATAAGATGGCCGACTGAATCTGAGATACGGCGCTGGATTGCCGAAACACGGGAATCGGAGAATCGTCCACCCGCTCTGGCTTTGCGTGCCAGATGTCAGTACGCCTGCTACGCTCTGTTTCGTAGGCATATTTTGGCAGAGATTTCAGGCTCGGTCAATGAAGACCGCATAAGGAAAGCAGTGAAATCTGGAAGAGCCAACCTCTAAGTTGTTCCATTCTCAAGGAATTTAGGCCGTGCCGCAGGCCTCTAACCTTCCTGCAGCAAAGGCCTTGCGGAATTGAGCCTCACCCGCCACGACTGCGGGTGGGCGCTGAGCGCACGCAAAGATCCTTGCGTACGTCGGCCTGCAAATGAAGCGGCATGCAGGCCGCGACCGACCGGGAGGTGAAAGGTATTCTCGGCTTCCGCCGCGGGCTGGAAGGCGATCTGATGCGAGCAGACGCCGATGTGGGCCAACGCACCGGGGACCGGGTTGGCCGATCGCAATTCGCACTACCACGCGTTTCCTGTGACGATCAGTTCTTTGCCTGCCAGGTCGTGCATGGGCTTGCTTGCCGCGAAGATGAAGATGTCCACCGGCGCGCCCTGGTCGATCTGGTCGGCCAGGCTTGCAGAAGAGCCGAAGTTGTTGCCGAACTCCATATTTGAATCGCTCTGCTTATAATAGGTCTCTGCCTCGATGATCGAATACTTTAAACTGACTGCGGCAAAGAGCGTCAAGGTCATTCGCTCTTGAAAGCGGCATCCACCGAGGCAAGTCACAGACCGCGTAGAACCGCGACAGCACGAAAGCGGATAAGAGACGAGGTTCACATTTTGACCGATGGCCTATCCGCCTTTCCTTTCAGTAGCTTATTCTTGCGCCGAATTGAACTACCCTTGGATCCGTTGCAGTTGCGGTGATCGTGCCAAACGCGGGGGATCCATAGCTGCCGTTTGGCTGCGCAAACGCCGGTGTATTGGTGACATTAAAGAATTCGGCTCGAAACTCGACATCTGCATGCTCATTGATCGAGGTGTGTTTCAGCAATGCTAAATCCCCGTCGCGATAGGCTGGCCCTCGCACCGGATTCCGCGATGCATTCCCCAACGTGAATTGCGGGGCAGTGGCAAACGCAGACGTATTAAAATACATCGCAGGCGTTCGTTTCGATGCGGGCAGGCTCACGGCGCCGACAATGTTAGGCCGCTGCAAAACAAAGCCGGCAAAGCTATTGTTGTTCGTAGCTTGAGTTATTGTTATCGGCATTCCGGACTGCACGGTAACAATGCCGTTCAGCGACCATCCTCCAAGCATTTTGCCGGTAATTCCGCTGGATGCAAATGAATGCCCCTTTCCAGCGGGCAGGACATAAGTGCCGCTCGCAGTCAGCACATTCGGCATATCTCCAGTGGAAGAATCCCGCTCCAATCGCGGCTGAAATGTATCGGCCGCGATTAGGCTGCTTGAGTTAGGCGATGACAGCACCGTTGTTGAGAACACCGAAGAAGCATCGTCAATCAGCTTGGAATGAGTGTAGCCTGCGATGAATGAGAATCCATGGGACATTTGATGTTCAATCTTCGCCTCAAATGCGTTATAGTTCGTCTGGCCGGTATTCTTGCGATACGTGGCTACATTCAGGAAGCGAGGATAGGGCTTGATCGATTGTGCGTAGGTGATGGTCTTTCCGCCGATAGATGAGGAGGCGGGAAGCTGACCATAATACGGATTGGGTATTGTGGCCAGTAATGCCGATCCCTGCGACAACTGGGCAGCCGTGATTTGATTCAGATTTGTATCCGGCATTCCCACATGCACCACATGTGACCCAACGTAAGCAATATCGAACAACAGGTGGCTCGATATCTCTCGCTCGATAGCCAGGTTCCACTGCAGAACATAGCCGGATCCAAGAGAGCTGTCAGCGGTGTAAACACTCTGCCCGAGTCCCGCGTTTGCATTCAGTGGAATCGGCGCAACTGTCGGACCATGACTAAGCGTAAAGGCCGCGTTCACGCTGTCCTGCGTCTTTTCTGCCACGTTCTGAATAAAGGGAAACTGTGGCGTGGTGAACGGCGTCGTTATGCCGGATTGATCGAAGAATACGATTCCATACGCACTGCGAACTGCGGTCTTTGGATTGAGAAGATAGGCTATTCCAGCGCGAGGAGCCAAATTATCCCAATGCAACTCGCGCGCGCTCCGTGAAAAACCGTTCTGTCCCAGATAGTCGAGCTGCTGCGTTGCCAGACTAAAAATCGCGCCCTGGTTGGTCTTTTCAATCGACGGAAGATTCAACGTCCAGCGCGCTCCCGCATTCACAGTCAGATTGCGCTCAATCCGCCAGTCATCCTGCAAAAAATATTCTTCGACTTGAGCTCGCGGCTGCATCGTGCTCCGCTGCAAATCAATCTGAAAGTTGTCGACCTGGCCCAATAGAAAGCTGGCAATCGCGTTGCCGCTGCCGCTGCTGCCCTGCTGGTCGGTGCCCGTGGTTGTGAAACCAAAGGCGCCTGTAGGATTGCCGGGAGCCACCGCATTCAGTTGATACCAGCGGAGATCGGCGCCAGCCTTGATCGTATGAGGTCCAGCAGTGCGCGAGACAATATTGACCACTTGGATTACTGCCGTCTCGTAATTTGAAAATGTTCCGCTGGACGGCCCAAGCTGCTGCATCCCTGTAAGTGTGAAGAGCGGCAATGCGTTGTTGAATGCGGCATTCGCCGGAATCCCCGGGATGCCCAATGCTGCTGTAGGCGAAGTGCTAAGCGAAGTTCCAACGATGTTATTCGAGCGGCGCGTATAGCCGGCGCGAAGTTCATTGAGCATATTCCCGCCAAAGACATGTGTTTCGTTGATCGCTGCCTGCTGGCCCATCACGTGCGAGAGTCCGGCAACACTGTTGGTGCCCAGCACCGTGCCTGAAATTGCGCCGCTGCCATCGGCAAACGGGGTTGCGGGTTGATCGACATCGTTAAAGTAGGAGTACCGCACAAAGCCCTGGTCGTTCTGGCGATACTTGCCGTCGACACGCAGATCAAACTGATTCTGATGATCGAGGTCATTCGCAATGCGTGTATAGTTGTTTGCCGCGCCCGATATGGTGGGAGTCGGAAAGCGCTGAAGCAGTTGAGTTGCCGCTGCATCAAACTGTGTTTTGATTACGTCGTTGGGAAACTCGGTGCGCACATACTTACTGCCTGTATATGTGGTGGTCGATGGGTCGAAGATATGAGCGACTCCGGTGAAGACGCCGTTGCGCTCCGCTATCGTTGGAACTGTAGATGTGCGCACAACGCCCACATCTTGGCGTTGCCCTTGGTAGTCCGCAAAGAAGAAGATGCGTGTTGCAACAATCGGACCGCCAGCGGTTCCGCCATACTGGTTGCGCCGAAACCTTGGCCTGCTAGCCGTTGCAGGAGTAAAGTAGTTGCGGGCATTGAGGTCTTCGTTGCGGAAGAAGTTGTAAAGGCTCCCATGGAATGCATTTGTTCCGCCCTTGGTGGTCAGGTTGAGTACGCCTCCATTGAAGCGTCCAAACACGGCGGGCACTCCGTTTGTCTCAATGTTGAACTCCTGAATGTCGTCCACGATTGGGAAGAATGCCACTTGGCCCGGTTCCGGCTGCAAGGCGGAGATGCCATCGAATAGGTACTCGTTTGTTCTTGGACGGCCGCCGTTGATGCGTGGAAGTTGCGTCCCCTGTGGCAAAGCGACGCCGGGCGAAAGGGTTGCCAACTGGATGAAGTTCCGCCCGTTGAGCGGCATAGCCGGCACAGCCTCGCCATGAACAACTGTCTCCACATCGCTGGCTGTCGATTGCAACGTCATTTCGCCGGCCGAGACTACTATCGTCTGAGCATTCGAGCCTACCTGCAGCACAAGGTCAAGCAGAACACTCCTTCCAGTCTCCAAGCCCAGGCCTCTTCGCTGTTGCGTCTTGAAGCCAGGGAACGAGACATCGACGCGATAGATTCCGGGCCTCAAACTCGGAAATGAATAATCACCGCTTCTCGTGGTTAAAACCTGTTCCGCCACGCCCGTGTCCTCATCTGTTACCGTCACGCGCGCCCGTACTATCGCGCTTCCAGCTTGGTCAAGCACTCTGCCGGTAAGCTCACTTCCTCCGGCCTGGCCGAAGAGCGAAGCTGCGACACCCACTATGCAGAGACAGATGAAACGAAGGAGATAACGGCATTTTTTCATTTGTTCCTCCAAAGAAATGCGGCGGCGGTTTTGACTTGAGGTCGCCCGACAGTCTCGCATCGGCGCGCTCGGTACACGTATCTTGCAAAGCGAAACGAGGTTGAGTGATTGCAGCGATTTGTACAAGTATACGCGACGTAGTCGTTTATGCAAGACAATCTGCAAAGGAATAGCTTATTTATCTGAATACGCGCAGGAATGCCTCGGATTGCAGATCGCCTACAATGACGAGAATCCGAAGCTCTTTGGCCGAATCTGTTAAAAGCCGATCTGCCTGCAAACCGCGGATAATTCAAGGCACGCGCGGTTTGCGTCAATCAATACGTCTTCAAACACCGATCAGGACGTTGGATGCCTTCACAATCGCGCTGACCTTGTCGCCTTTTTGCAGCCCGAGTGCATGTACGCTTTCCTTGGTGATCGACGCAATAACGATAGCGCCGCCGGCCAGTTTGATGGCCACCTCGCTGTTGACAGCTCCGTCATGGGAACTGATAACCTCACCGGCCAGCACGTTGCGGGCGCTCAACTTGGCGCCATCAACGCCCTTGCCGACGATCACCTCATTGGCCTTAATAATCGCGTAGGCTGTCTTGCCCTCCACCAGGCCCAATGAATCGATGCTGGAGTTGGTAATGACGGAGACAATGTGCTCCCCACCTGTCAGGACGAGAACGACCTCTGAGTTAACTGCTCCCTTGGTGACACTCTGCACCTTGCCCTCAAACACATTTCTCGCGCTAATCTTCATCTCTCTCCTCCAGTCGGTTGCCGGTTTGGCAGCGCATCGCGATGGGCTACCTCTTCTGGAATCAACAGTACCATATACGATATCCAGTGAACGGGTTTGGTCTGCTTACTTGCTGTCCGCCTTTCCCAATTCAAAGCGATCATCTGCCAACACCTCCGACGCGGATCTGCCGTTCAACCAACCAGCACTGGATTTCTGGAAGGAATCGAAAGCCGAAACGTAAGGTTTGATGTCGAGCAGCGGAGTTCCGTCCAGCATGTCCACGCCGGCGATGTACAAGCAGTTCTGCTCGATATGCAGTCGTCGGACGACAGACATGCCAATGTGATTGGGCCGGACTGGAGAACGTGTGGCGAAGACGCCTCGCTCGGTCGTGTCCAGATACGGGCGAACAAGTAGTCGCACTTCAGAGGCGCGATCGAACAGGTAAATCAACCACAGCCGGTCGAAGCCTTCGAGGTCACGCAGCCCTTCGATCAGATCTGGGAACACTTCGACGACACCCTCTGCGTGCGCGCCCGCAATGCCGTGAATCGGTGTTCCCTCCGCACGTTTGAAGGGCGTGTGAATCAGGCCAATGGGCGCCATTGCCGCGCTCTTATCACGAGTCCGCCAGCCGCCCTTGTGCATTTTCCCTCGTGTCCGTATCATGAGTCGCGTATACAGTACAGGTTATTTTGCCACGAGGCACGAATGCAATCAATCGAAGTACAAACGAATCTCGCGCCGTTGAGGGCCAAACGAGCGATTTCCGCGGCGAATTTGGCAGCGAAAGCGGGCATCAGCCGCCAGACGATTCATGCCATTGAAGCTGGACTCTATGTCCCAAACACGGCGGTGAGCCTAAAGCTCGCTCGCATCCTCGGCACAACGGTTGAGGAATTGTTTCAGCTCGAACCAGAGCAAGAAGTGATTGAAGAGACCGCTGAAGTCTTCCTTCTCGGGGAGGTGGCTTCGCTGCCGAAGGGGCAGCCCCTGAGGGTAGCAAGCGTCAATAAGCACTTGGTTGCCGTGCCGCCCGATCCGGCTAGTTGGGGTCTACAGCCAACGGATGCCGTTCTTCTTGCGCCCATCGGTGGTGGCACGAGCAAAGTCAATGCAAAGGTTCGGCTTATCGGTGATGGCTGGAAAAATCCCGGACGCATCCTTCTCGCTGGTTGCGATCCCAGTGCATCGCTGCTCGCCCACTCGCTTGAACGGCAGGGTTTTGAACTCATCGTCGCCTATGAAAACAGTTCGCACGCTCTCTACTTGTTACATGAGGGATTAATTCATGTCGCCGGTACACACTTGGCCGAGAAGGCAAGCGACAAGGCCGATTTGTTGCCGATCAGCAAGATGTTCGTTCACAATTCCATTGCCGTTCTCAACTATGCGATGTGGAAGGAAGGGCTGATCGCCGCTCAGGACAATCCTAAGAAGATAGCAGGCATTCAAGACTTATCGCGCAAGGACGTTCGTATCGTAAATCGCGAACCGGGCGCAGGCTGCCGCCGCTTATTGGACGACCTGCTGCGGAAGAATAAAATCGCCACCGACAAGGTCAGAGGCTACGACCGAATCACGCAGGGACAACTTCCCGCCGCGCGTCTGGTTCAAAGCGGAGAGGTGGACTGCTGCATCGGCACGCAGGCCGCAGCGTCTTCCATGGGCTTGGCCTTCCTTCCACTCGCAGAGAAACCCTACCTCTTGGTGCTCCGCCGAACGCATCTTACGCTGCCCCCGGTTCAGGCGTTGATCGAGACGCTCGGCCGAACTGCGTACAGACGCGAGGTGGAAGCCTGTGTCGGCTACGACATGCGCATGGCCGGCGATAGACTTGTCTGAAGCGCAGTCCTGCTATCTCATCTAATAGTCAGCACCGGCGCGCCCATCGCTTCGCGCGACGCAGCCCATGCCAGTTCCAGATCTCCCTGGGCTGCAATCAATCCTTCTTTACCGTCTGCTACATTTACGGGGGCTGACATCCGGTCCGACTCGAACGCAATGCCCGCCTTGACGTGGTCCTCAGCCGATGTCAGTAGCGCTGCGGCAGTGTTCTGCTCGTGCCGGGCGACGTCGGACTCCCGCTGCGCTTAGAGCACCGACTGATAGCCCCGACAACGTGGAAAACAATCTGCTGGTCCACCGCCTTGGCGGATGGGGCTTCGGCATGGTGCTGGCGATCGGTTACATTGTCTTCGTGTATGCCAAGTTCCGCGGTAAGGTCGATCTGCGCGCGGGCGGGCACTGAGAATCTGAAGCAACTCGGTTGAGTTATGGAACAGAATTTCTACCACAACCTCAACTGAAGCGCCTCGGTAGTATTTTCAGACGCCGGCCCGTGCAAGCCACAGGGAAATGGAGATGTAGCGAACCAGCCCACGCTAGATTTGCAGTCAGAGTCTGGAGAATTCGGCAGGGCCGGCAAGTCGACGCATCCTTTCGGCGTGTAATTCGGCGAAGTTCCTCGCCAAAACTGAAAGCGCAGCCATGCAAAATTTGGCCGAAGAGTTCGGACGGTTCAGGCCCGGCCCCGGCCGCGAAGAACTAAACCAGATGCTCGACCTGCCTCAATAAGATCCGTACTTTAGACCATCCTTCGTCTCCCCGAAAAATAGTTAATTATATTCCGTTCTCATGTCGATTCGGCCACACCCCGTTCGACGTACCAGCAGAGAGCTTGTACGATAGCGAGCAACAGCGATCCAACTGCGCTTTCAATCTGAGTTCGCCGGTTAGCCAGCAAATAGTTAAACTTGAAAACTAGCCACCCAACCATCACCCAACCCAAAGGAGATTTTGCCATGCGATTCATGGTCATCGTCAAAGCAACCCCAGAGACAGAAAAAGAAGGCGCCCTCCCCGATCCACAGCTCTTGCTCGATATGGGCAAGTATAACGAAGAGCTCAGCAAGGCTGGCGTCCTGCTGGCTCTCGACGGCCTCCATCCCAGCTCCAAAGGCGCACGCGTCAAAATCTCCGGCAAGTCTCGTACCGTCATCGACGGCCCGTTCACCGAGGCCAAGGAACTCATTGCCGGCTTCTCGATCTTGCAGGTCAAGTCCCTCGAAGAGGCCATCGAGTGGGTCAAGCGTGCCCCCAACTGCAACCCAGCCGGCGACTCCGAAGTCGAAATCCGCCAGATCTTTGAGATGGAAGACCTCGCACCCATCCTGTCCGAAGAGCAGATTCAGCACAAGGTAGCGAAACGGGCTGAGCTGCCACTTCAGACCGCCAACAAATAGCCGCTCTTGCATTCACGGATCGAAATCTGGTGTGATCGGTAGCAGTGTCCGCTACCGATCCACATCTGGCCCTGCATCGCACCATCGAAGCCGTCTGGCGCATCGAGTCCGCGCGCGTCATCGCCGGCCTCACGCGCCTCACCCGTGACGTCGGCCTCGCCGAAGATCTCGCGCAGGAAGCACTTGTCGCCGCACTCGAGCAGTGGCCGCAATCTGGCGTCCCCGATAATCCCGCGGCATGGCTCACCGCAACCGCCAAACGCCGCGCCATCGATCTCTTCCGGCGCAACGCCGTCGCCGAGCGCAAACACGAAGAGCTCGCCCGCGAACTCCAAGCCCTCGAACAAACCTCACCCGACCACGACTCCACTCTCGACAGCACCATCAGCGACGACCTGCTCCGCCTCGTCTTCATCGCCTGCCATCCCATCCTCCCCACCGAGTCCCGCGCTGCCCTCACCCTCCGTCTCCTCGGCGGCCTCAACCCCTCCGAGATCGCACGCGCCTTCCTCACGCCCGAACCCACCATCGCCCAGCGCATCGTTCGCGCCAAACGCACCCTTGCCGACAAGCACATCCCCTTCGAGGTCCCACGCGGCCCCGAGCTCGCCGCCCGCCTCTCCTCAGTCCTCGAAGTCATCTACCTCATCTTCAACGAGGGCTATTCTGCCACCACCGGCGACGACCTCATGCGTCCCACCCTCTGCGAAGACGCGCTCCGCCTCGGCCGCATTCTTGCCGAACTCACTCCCACCGAACCAGAAGTCCACGGCCTGGTCGCCCTCATGGAGATCCAGGCCTCCCGCACCCGCGCCCGCATCACCTCCGCCGGCGAGCCAGTCTTACTCTTCGATCAAAACCGCACCCAATGGGATCAACTCCTCATCCATCGCGGCCTAACCGCAATCGAACGCGCTCATAAAATCAATACCGCCCGCGGCCCCTATCTCCTGCAAGCCGAGATCGCTGCCTGCCACGCCCGCGCCAGCACGCCATCTGAAACCGACTGGCCCCGCATCGTCACCCTCTATACCGAGCTCGCCCAGCTCATCCCCTCCCCCGTCATCGAGCTCAACCGTGCCGTAGCCATCTCCATGGTCCACGGCCCCCAGGCCGGCCTCACACTCGTAGACGCCGTCGCTTTCGAACCTTCTCTCGCGCGCTACCATCTTCTCCCCAGCGTCCGCGCCGACCTCCTCTACAAACTAGGCCGCCACCCCGAAGCCCGCGCCGAGTTCCAACGCGCCGCCGCTCTTACCCGCAACACCCGCGAACGCGACCTCCTCCTCACCCGCGCCGCATCCTGCGAGACTGACCCAACTAACCCTTAGGAAAAATAACAAACGGCTCATCCGGCAGAAACGCCGGCCAATTTCCAGCCGCCGCAAACTACGGCTCCCACTCTTGAGAAAGCAGCTCCGGCATCAGCCTCGCTACAAAGAGCTTCTTGCCAATACGTCTATAAGCGATATGGAGAGGATCACCAACGGCCATAGCACTTCGTCTCCGGAACACCATGGGCTTCCACTCTCCGAAGTGTTCGGTAGATGTTTATCAAAATAAAGAGTTATAAACTGCACCACATCGCATTCCCACTTTTGGGGAGGCGGCGGATCAGAGCCAAGAATTCAAACTGGCCTGTATCTGATTAAAGAAGACTTGTTCGTCGAAACAATCTTAGCTTTGTCCAGGAAAAATCATCGTAAATATAAAACAATAAATGACTTAATGGTGGAGGCGGCGGGAGCCGAACACGCGACTTTCTATCAGGGCGCGTTAACACTATCTAAGGGCTTCGACGATAAAGACGAAATTGATAAAGCCGAGGAAGATGATGTCGAGCTTCTCAAATCTGGAGAAGATGCGACGGAAGCCTTTCAGTCTGCGGAAGAGCC
>Ga0302319_10006404_pt1 | contig 23378 bp, 17 predicted proteins | sample Bog_T0_2_FD_203319 | JGI IMG/M metagenome (GOLD analysis project Ga0302319, IMG submission 203319) | Peat permafrost microbial communities from Stordalen Mire near Abisko, Sweden - Bog_T0_2 | ecosystem: Environmental > Terrestrial > Soil > Wetlands > Peat | place: Sweden: Abisko, Stordalen Mire...
TCGCCCACGCGCCGGTGTAGGCGGCCGGGGTGTAGCCGAGCGCGCGCCACATGTTGATGTCTGAGCCGTAGGTGTCCACCGGCGTGCCGTTGGCGCTCTTGGCAACAGGGGGAACCGCGGTGTCGCACGGCGGGTCGATCTTGACGAGTACCGGGTGGGTCACAGCGCACAGGTCAGACCCCGGCGGAGGCGAGCCCGGGTTTCTGGGCAGCGTCATCTCGTCGGAGATCGACGTCGGCCCGGCGACCGAGATCATCCTGAACTCCGGGTTGCCCCCATAGCGAGCTTCGACAGCTTTCAGGAAGTTGAACCAGCGGCACAGGTACACGGAGTTCCACGGGTCGGGGACCGTCTTGGCCGGCGGATCGCTCCCGTCGTAGGTCCACGCGAACGGTGTCGCCGTCACGCTCCCCGGACAGGCAGTGATCGGGTCCGCGGCCGGCGTCGTGCTCGTGGTCGTGGCCAGCGCCCAAGCCGGCGTGTGCCACCCAGGCAGCAGCGTGAGAACCACGAACTTTTGGTGGGCATCCGCCTGCGCGAAAGTGCAGTCCAACGGTGCCCAGTCGATCGGCCCGTCAGTTGGCTGCAGAATGTCCCACCCGATCGCCAGATCTACACCGCTGATCCGATAGTCCTTGAACACGCGCTCGCTGAACGGGCCAGTCGCCCCCGTCGCGCCGGACGCTGTCGTGAGACCGTCCGTCGCACCGTCCAGGTAGGCGATCAACCCGCTCGGCCGCGGGCCGAGCGTCGTGTCACTACCAGCCTGCAACGTGCACGGCGCCAGCTTCCTCACCGGCGTGGGGCTCTTACCGCCACTGGCGCTGGCGCCGGCCACCGCGCACACAAGAACCACAACCCCAACCACCGCCGCAACACCGGTGCCACGAACCATCCCCGCCCCCATCGACATAGTCTCCCCGCACGCCGCGACCCCGTCAACCACCAACCGCTGGTAGGCCCGGGCACGAGCGCATCGGGATCGGCGCGGTCAGCGAGAGCTCAGGTGCATGTGTCCCCGCAGGGCTTGGGCGGCTTGGAAACGCCGGGCGGGCACACCGGACCGGTCTTCCAGTGGACGGCCGCCGCCTCGAGTGCGCACTGGAAGCCGGGATTCTCGGTGTCGCCGTCGTAGACGTCGCTCTCGTAGAACTCGATGAAGTTCACGCCCGCCGCGATGCCGCGCTCGAGTGCCCCGGCGAGGTCATCGACCGAGCCACCGAGTTTTGTGTTGTTGGTGGTCTGAAAGCCGGTCGCGCCGATCGTGCCGTCCTTCGATTCGACGTACTGGTAGTGCTGACTTGTGTTGTTCGCCTTCAAGCCGTCGCCCTGGAACACGAATCGCTTGACGGCGTCCTTGTCGAGGTCCTGCGCTCCCTCGCCGAAGACGGCGTCCAGTGTCGCCGAGGTCTGGCATGCGGCGTCGCAGGAGGACGTTGGGATCGGCAGGCCGTCGAAGAGCGAGAACGAGACGTACTGACGGGCGAAGCTGTTGGCGTACTGCTCAAAGACCTTCTGCCAGGCCGCCTCGTAGACCGCCGGCGTGTACCCCAGGGCGCCCCACATCGTGAAGTCGTCACCGCCGATCGGCGTCCCCGCGGCCGGGGGCAAGGGGTAGGACGCCGGCAGGCCGCTGTCGCCTGAGGGGTTGTCCGGCAGGGACATCTCCTCGGAGACCGATGTCGGGCCGTCGGCCGAAATCATCGAGAACGCCGGATTGGCCCCATAACGGGCGTCCAGCAGGTGAAGCAGCGCGAACCAGCGACACAGGTAGGTCGGATCCCAGGGCAGCGGCAGCTGCCGAGGCCCGGCAGCCCCTCCGTAGGAGTAGGTGAACTGGCTAGAGGCGACGCGTCCGCTACAGGATCCGCTCGGCGACGGCTTGGCCGGGCAGTTCAGCTTGGGCGCCCAGTCACCCGAGGCACCAGGGCACAGCGCCCAGACGGGTGTGTAGAACCCGGGCTGCGGTGTAAGAACGACGAACTTGTGCTGGGCGTCGGCCTCGCAGAAGATCTCATCGACGGCATGAATGACCGACGCATCCAAGCTGTCGAATGAGGCTGGCTGTAGGTCGTTCCAGCCGATGTAGACCTGCACACCGGAGATCGCCTCGTTGGCGAACACGGCGCTCGGGACGACCGGTGTCGCGGGGTCGGTATCGGTGATGCGCACGAGGGCGATAAGCCCCACCGGCTTAGGTTCGGCTGCCGCGCTGGTCTGCAGGCAGGCGAGCGGTTTTGGCAGCCCGGCCGCAGCGGCGCGGGAGCCGCGGCCTTGGCGTCGCCGCCCTGCCAGTTCCACCCCACGGCCGCCAACAGCGCGCCGGCACCCAGTGCCACGGCGGTCGTCCAAACCGGCCGGCGGCCGGCGCTGCTATGCAAGCGAGCGAGCATCCACCCTTCCCAGACAGACCGCTCATCGCCACCTCGACGCGATGTGCCCGCCAACCATAGCGGCCGACGCACGCCCGAAGCGCCGCATCGTAAGGCCGGACAGCCGACTAGCCAATTGCCCAAATCGCCGCGCTTGTGCAAGTGGGCGATCCAGGGGCGCCCGGCCCCGCGCCAGCCGGTCTCGGCAACCCCCGGCTGAACGGTCTCGGCGCTCTCCGCCTATCTCGGTCCGCTAACGCAGCAGCCTGAACTGCGTGGTCTTGACGTACATGCCGTCACAGTCACCACTCGCCTCGTTCACCTGGTTGACCGACAGCCCGAAGGAGAGCGCGCCGGCCGCGGGTACCCCGGACACCTCCAGCCTGAAGTGGAGGCGCTCGACGGACTTCGCTGGGAGCGTGGCGGGCAGCGCCTCGAGGTCGCCCGTGATGGCTCCGCCGTTGCGCGTCGTGCCGCTCAGCCGAACCTTGGCCCAACGCCCTGTGCCGACGCGCCAACTGAGTGAGACCGCAGAGGCTCGGGCGCCTGTGCGAGCCGTGTCGTCTCCGGCGATCACGACCTGCGTGACGGCGTCCGGGATCGCGTCGCTCGGATTGCGCACCTGCGCGGCGAAGGCGACGCTACGGCGTTGCGTCAGCGACGCCGGCGCCGAGTAGCTCGTCAGCGGGCAGAGGCTCGAATCCTTGCCGAGGTACAGCGTTCCCATGCCGTGCTGCCCGGTGTTCCCCTCGATCGCGATCAGCGTGCATTCGGTGTTCTCGGCCGCGGCGGTGTAGGAGGTGACGAAGTTACCCGCGGCGTTGGTGAAGCCCCGGTCGACGGAAAGCCTTCCGCATGGATTTGTCTCATCCGTGTTTGCAGTGAGGTCGACAATGACGTGGTCGTGCTTCACCGGCGCTCCAGACGGAGCGTCCACGTGGACCGTCTCCACACTCACCTGCGAGCCGTTGAGCGCATAGTGCTGTGAGGTCACGGAGACGACGTCGGCCTTCGCCTGCGACGCTGCGGCCGCGGTCGCAGCCAGGCGCGTGGAGCGCCGACGCAGTCCGTGCGTCGGCGTGGCCCCTGCCGCCGTCACATCGGCCTGCGCCAGCACCTCGCTCTGGACGCAGCCGCGGTTCGGACCGGTGGCATAGTCGGCGTTGCTGAACATCTCCTGGACGTAGTAGTTGTCGCCGTTGATCACCTGGTTGTACTCGGACGTTCCGGGCGAGGCCGCGTTGGTGGATCCGAGCGGGGTCCCGAAGGTCGACGCGCACTCGTCGGCGATCTCATGCATGCCGCTGTCGAGCCAGGCGTTTGCCATGGGATCGGTGATCGTGTCGATCAGTTCGCCGCTGAGGATGCTGATCTCGCTGTCGGCGATGGCGTCGCCGTTGGGCGCCTGGCCGCTGTTGCAGGCGGTTGCGGTCGGTGCAGGCTCGCTGGTCCATAGATACGTGTTGGCAGCGGTCTGGACGTAGGAGTGGGTCGCACAGTAGTTGGCCGGGAACGCAGCCGTCGGAGTCAGGGATGCGGTTGCCACGCCGCCGGGCAGCATCAGGACATACACGTGATCGCTGTCCTCGGGGAGCTTGGTGGCGGCCAGATAGGACGTCAGCTCGGCCTGCATCTGCGTATTGGTGAGGCACGCGGTGAAGCCTGCGGGGACGGTGCAACTCCCCACGCCGGGGTAGGCATCGGTATCGGTCTGGTCACCCGTGTAGGCGATGTTGTAATTGATCTGGCCGTACTCTGTGGCGACCGAGAAGACGTTGGTGATGCGCCCAGAGTCCTGTGCGACATCCGTGAGGTACTTGTCGATCAGGCTCTGGTAGGTGGTCGTCGGCAGCGCGTAGCCGCCGGGAATCCACCAGATTGGGGTCACGGTGAGCGGGGTGCCGTCGACGTCGAGGACCGGACCGCCGCCGTTCGTCAGCGGGGGCTTGCAGTTCTGGCAGTTCTGAGTCGAGACGAGCGGCGGGCCCGGAGGCGGCGGTGGCTGCGTGCCATTGGCCGGCGCCGCGGTGAGGTACTGCTGCTCGGACGCCCAGGTCATGACGACATTGTTCGCCGCGGGCGCCGTCCCGTTGTCGCTCCACAGCGCCGCCGCCGCCGCCGGAACACCGCGGGCGTCGGTCCCCGCGACGACGTCGATCTCGTCCGGATCGATGGTCGTCGCGCTGGTGGCGAGGAGATTGCGGCGGTGTGACCAGCAGCCGCCGGCCGCAGCCGACTGGCAGTCGGGGTTGGCGCTGCCGTACCCGTCGTAGTACATCCAGACGTACATCGCCCCCAGTGGTGTCGGGGGGCCGGAGTCCTCGATTGCGAGGCTACCAATAGGGAGGTTCGGATCAGTGTCGGTGGTCATTCCGGTCTGGACGAAGGAGTCGTAGGTGTTGACCAGGGCGGTGATCGGTGTTTCGCCGCGCGAGACCCGCTCCATGTTCGTGAAGACGAAGATCTGCTCTGCGCCGGTCAGGCTGCTCCAGTTGGTCGGCAGCGCCAGGGGCGCCAGGTGCTCCTGCGCATTGCGCACGCCGTTGATGGCCGAGAGACAGTCGGCGTCGGTGCTACAGAAGGGAATGGCTCCGTCGCTCGCCGGCTCCGTCGGCGGGATGATCGGTGCCGCCGCGGCGGTGGAGAGGGTGCCCGTGGTAAAGACCCCGGACGGACCCATGGTCATCGCTTGGGTCGTCTGGTCCCACAGGATCCATTGATAGCTGTACTGGGTGGCGGGAGCCAGCTGTGTGAGCCCCACGCTGACATTCCCCTTGGCATCCGGCTGGCTCCAGTAGTTCGGCATCGTCTGAGTGCCGCCCGTGACTCCGTAGGACAGCGTCACGAGGTAGGGGTCGCCACCGCTGTTGAGCGAGCCCGTGACCCCGGCGCCGTCGTAGTAGATCGTTGTCGCGCCGTTGTCGGTGAGCGACGGCGTGGCCCCGAGTGAGCGGCCGGGTTGGGACGCGAGGACGAGGAGCGCAACGGCGCCCGCGATGAGCAGGAACGCACCTGAGCGGGCACGGCGATATTGGCGAACATCAGCGCGCAACGGTCCCCTCGCTTCCCGAAACGTCGTTCTCGCCCCTGCCGTACTCGGCCTGGCCGCCCTGGCGGCCGCGCATGCTAGCAGCCACGCACGCGGGCGGGCGGCACTTCGCCGGGCCCTTCGCGCGTCCAGCGACTGGGCGATCCAGGACTTGAACCTGGGACCTCCTCCGGTCAGGACGCAGCTTGAGTTGGGGACGAACTTCCCCAGCAAGCGAGGCCACGGTCTCTATGGCCCCTGGTAGGCCGGCGCGATGCTGCGGCGCGATGCTGCGGCGCGCATCATCTCACGCAGGCCCGCTCGCGGGCACCTTTATTCACGGATGGCGGGCGCCGGTTTGGTGTCCTCGGAGGAGGTCACCATGGGTTCAACTGATTCAGCAACTTCAGAGGCCGACCGCGGGCGCGGACGCCGGGTTGGGGGTGCCGGTAGGTCGCTGGTCGGGCTGCTCGCGGTGTTCGCGGCCGCGGGCGTGGTGGCGATCGCAGTGTCGGCCGCGCCGGCGTCAGCCATTCCCTCGGTCGGCGTGCCGGCGGCAACAGGTTTGACCGCTGCTCCGGAGCTTGTTCTGGCCCTGCCGGGCGCTGGCCGCGATCATGGCGTTGGTCGCGTGGTTGTCGCTGGCGGGGCTGGGCTCAAACAGGGCGCTGGCGGCCACGAGGCCGCCAGCGCCCGAGCCTGAGCGGCGCAGGGCGGCGGCGGTCCGCCTACTCGGCCCAATGGGCGATCCAGGACTCGAACCTGGGACCTCTTCCTTATCAGGAACGAGCGGATGCGGGCGACTGCGGGTCGTTTGCGGGTACTTGGTGCTGGGTCGGCCTTGCCTGCCCCGATCTGCGGTCGCTGCGGCTCGGGATCGTGGCGGCTGAGGCTTCCCTGTGGCTTCAACGCCTCCTGGAGCGGCCGCGGGTGCAAGAATGCGCGCCCAGTCAACGTTGCTCAAGAATGGTCGCCGCGGTGCTCGCCAGTTCGACTCGCCCACGCAGCGCGCGATTGACGCCCAAGCGACGGCGGTTGGCGGTGCTCATCGCGACGGCTTGCGCGCTCGTCGTGCTCGGTTTGACCGCTTCTGTCGCCGGCGCGGCGGGAGTGTCCTGGTCGCAGCCGGTCTCGATCGACGACACGCCACCGTATTCGACGGGCTTGATTCTCGGCGGGATCTCCTGTCCGTCCGCCGGCCTTTGCGTAACCGTGGTGCACGGCGACGTGATCACCTCCACCCACCCGGCCGCTGGATTGGGCGCGTGGACGCTGACGCAGGTGGACCCCAACTCGCTCACCGGGGTCTCCTGCCCGACAACGACCTTGTGCGTAGCGATCGACAACGGCGGCAACGTGGTCAGTTCGACCGACCCGGCGGGCGGCGCGACGCAATGGAGCGTCAGCCATGTCGACACCATCGCCTTTGCCGCCGTTTCGTGCGCCTCCGCGACGCTGTGCGTCGCAGCCGACACGAACGGCGGCATCGCGACCTCGACCGACCCTGCGGGCGGCGCAGCCAAATGGACGCTGGTCGACGCTGACCCGGACGACGGCTCCTTCGACAGCATCTCGTGCGCCTCCACGCCGACGACGCTGTGCGTTGCAATGGACGGCGCCGGCAACGTCGTGAGCGCGACGAATCCCACCGGCGGCGCAGCTGCTTGGACCGTCACGACAATGGGAGCAAACGCCTTCAACAGCGTCTCCTGCCCGTCGGCGAAGCTCTGCGTCGGCGGCCAGTACCACGTCGGCGGGGGCGGTACCGACAACTCAGCCACGATCCTGACCTCGACCGACCCGGCGGGCGGCGCTTCGACATGGACGCCCGCCGACATCGATCCCGGGCAGAGCCTCAACGGCGTGTCATGTCCATCGACGACATTGTGCTTCGCCTTCGACAGCGCCGGCCGGCTGATCACGAGCACCAACCCGACCGGCGGCGCGGGAGCCTGGACTGTCGTAGACGGCGTGGATCCCTACGCCAAGGAGGGGATGCTGGGCGTCTCGTGCGCAGCCGGACCCCTGTGCGTAGCGATCGACGACTCCGGCGACGTGCTCGCCTCAACAAACCCCACCGGCACGGCGGCCGACTGGAGCGCGGCGAGGGTGGCCGGCATCGGCTCGATCATCAACTCCGTTTCCTGCATAACGACTCCGCTGTGCGTGGCCGTCGACGCCGGGGGCAACGTGATCTCCTCAACGACGCCGAGCGGCGGCTCGAATCAGTGGTCGCTCGTCAACGCCGACCCCGGCCAGGACGTCCTCGACGTGTCCTGCGCCGCAAGCACGCTGTGCGTAGCGGTGGACGACAACGGCAACGTCGTAACCTCGGTCGACCCGACCGGCAGCGCCGGCCAGTGGACCGTCACCGACGTCGATGGGGCCAACTCGTTCGGCGGTGTGTCCTGCCCGTCGACCTCGCTGTGCGTGGCTGTGGACGCTGCCGGAAACGTGGTCACGTCGACCGATCCGGCCGGTGGCGCGACTCAGTGGCATCCCGCATCAATCGACGCTGGCAATGCCTTCCAGAGCGTGTCGTGCGCGTCCGCGTCATTGTGCGTTGCCGTCGACGACAACGGCAACGTGGCGACCTCGACCAACCCGACTGGTGGCGCCGGTGATTGGACGATCACGAATCTGGACGGAACAGTTGTGCTCAATGGAGTGTCCTGCGCGCCCTCTACCACGAGCTGCGTGGTCGTGGGCTCCGACGGGGCGGTGCTGACCTCAAGCAACCCGACAGGCGGGGTCGGCGCTTGGAGCGGGGTACTGGCCGACCCGCAGTATTCGATCAACTGGGTGTCATGCCCAGCGGCGATGCTCTGCGTTGCCGTCGACGGCAACGGCGACGTGCTGACGTCGACCGATCCGGCCGCCGGCGCTTGGGCGCTGGATTTGACCGACGTCACTGATCCCCCGCACGGCCACGTCCTACTCGGCGTTTCCTGCACGCTTGCGCAGTGCGTCGCCGTCGACGACGACGGCAACGAGCTGGCGGGGATCCCGCCCGCTCCGGGGACGCCGACGACTCCCGCGACGCCGCCGCCCACGACACACACGCTGAGCGTGACCGTCAGCGGACCCGGCTCGGTCAGCGGATCGGGCATCAGCTGCTCGGGAGGAACGTGCACGCACAGCTACGCCACCGGGACGAGCGTGACGCTGACGGCGACCCCCGAGCCAGATCAATTCTTCAGCGGATGGTCCGGCGCCGGCTGCGGTGGCATCGCCACGGCTTGCACGATCACGTTGAACTCAGACCAGAACGTGACCGTCAATTTCGAGGTCGGGATCGTCCTCAAGCCGCTCCCACTGCAGGTTGTGATCAGCGGTTCGGGATCCGTGCTGAGCGACGGCACGTCAATTCTCACATGCCCCGGCGGGTCTTCGCCTTGCGTTCCCACCTACGTGAGCGGACCGGCAACGCTAACGGCCGTTCCCGCCGCCGGTGAGGAGTTCCAGGGATGGAGCGGCTATTGCACCGGGACCGGCGCGTGCACGGTCGCAGCCGGAGCCACCGGCCAGGCGATTGCGCTCTTTGGGACGCCAAAGGTGGAGACCGCCACGGCGCCCCCACCGCCACCGGTGATCTCGAAGGCAACGAGCAAGTCAGGGACGGTGACGTTTGCGTTCGCGAGCCCCACGCGCGGAGCTCGGCTCGAATGCGCACTCGTGCGCCGCCTCACCGGCAAGCACGCGCACCAGCCGAAGCCAGCCTACGCGGCCTGCGGCACGAGGAAGGTCTACCGCCACCTGCGCGCGGGCAGCTACACGCTCTACGTCCGCACCGTTTCAGCGAGCGGCGTGGCCTCCAGCGCTCTGACGCGCGTTGTGAAGATCAGCTGATATGGCGTAGGTCGCCCGGTTTCGGGTTGATTGCCGGGATACTGGGACGCTTCCGGTCGCGAGTGGCACAAGCAGCGCTCAGCAGCGCTGGTCAGCTCAGGGCGAGGCGACGCAGACGCCCTGCTGGCAATAGCTGGCGTCCCCGCACGGCGTGTCGTCCGGTACGGCCGTATAGACGCAACCCAACTCGACGTCACAGGTGTCGGTCGTGCAGGGATTGCCGTCGTTGCAGCTGATCGGCGTGTTGATGCAGTTGCCGGTGAGCGGATCGCACTCGTCGATCGTGCAGGCATTTTCGTCGTTGCACTCCTTGCCGGCGCACAGGTCCGGTGGTCCGCCGGTTCCCGAGGCGGCTGCGGCAGCGCGGGGGATCGCGACGGAGTAGATCAGCGGTGCGCCGATCGCGGCCGCCCCAATCGTCGCGAAGCGCTTCGCGGCATCGCGTCGCGAGATGCGGTGCGGTGCCAGGGGAAGACTCTCGAGCAGCCCCGCGTCGCCGAGCTCCTGGAGCGCGCGGCGCACCTGCTCCGCAACCACACCAAGCTCACGGGCCATGTCCTCTGGCGTACGCTGGCCGTCGCACAGCGCCCACACGCAGGCGGCGTCTGCTGAGAGGCAGTGCGCGCTGCGCGTGACGGAGTCATAGACGACAAGCTCGTCGCCCAGGCTCTCGGTCAGCACACCGGTGGTTCGCGCCTGCGGCCGTTCGCTCATGTGGGGCACGCTAGCGGAGCCAGCCACCCGAGTACAGGGTAGATTCGTCCGACCGTGAGGGTCCCTCGGAGCCTCGCGCAACGCAGCGCAAACGCAACGGCCCGCGACCTGTGAGGGCTCGCTGGTTGCTCAGCTCGTCGCCGATGCAAGCTGCGCGAAAAGGGCGTGGGCGGCCTCCGCAGCTTCGCCGCGGTCACCAGCGAGCACGCAGCTGTTGCGCAGCGCGCGCGCCAACGTTCGCAGGGACTGTCCGGGCCGCTGTTGGGCCGGCACTGTGTTGGCGAGCATCGCAACGGTGCCCTCGCCGGCCGAGATCGTCGTCGGCCGCCACTCTGCGCCGGGCCGGTAGCGTGTGAGCGCGACCGTGTCGACGATCGCGCTCGCCTCGCCGGCGACGCCGCCGAGCTCCCCGACCCTGTGCTCCGCGGTCGTCGAACCGTCGGCGCTGCGGATCGACAAACGCCGCGGGTAGGGGTGGACCATCCCATCGTCGTCCAGCACGGCGTACTCGTCGGAGTAGTAGGTCGCTCCGGCCTCAACGAGAGCCCGCACGAGCGTCGTCTTGCCGGAGAAGCTCTCACCCGGAATGACGAGTGCGCGGCCACGTAACGCGACGACCCCGGCGTGCACGAAGATCCAATCAGGCGTGTTCGTCGCGATGAGCATCCGGAGGTCGGCGTCAATCAGGCCGAGGGCGACGTCCAGGCTGGCATGCTCGATCGCGAGGTGGCGGTTGATCGTGACGTCGTAGCTGTCGGCATCCGTCCGGTCGAGCGAAAAGCGGCTCACGACTGCCGCCGGGTCGATGGCCCGCCAGCCGGGCGGGAGTATCTCGAGCACGTGGGCCTCGAGCTCGGGGTCACCGAACTGCACCTCGGCCGCGACGCCGAACGCTTCGAAGGCGATCGACCTCGCGGCGCGTCGTCTCACTCGCATAGGCCCCGATCATACGGGCCGCTCGAGGCTCCCCACGGCTGCGGACGCACTCTACGATGATGCGGTGAACGCGCTGCTGCTATGTGCCCGCTGCGTGTTGGCTGCTGTGTTCCTCGTCGCCGCCGCCGGGAAGCTGCTCGATCTCCCCGGCTCGCGCATGGCGCTCGAGGAGTTTGGCGTGCCGGCGCGAGTGGCCGCGATCGCCGGCCCGGCGCTGCCGGTCGCCGAGCTGGCCGTGGCGGTGGCGCTGCTGATCCGTCCGATCGCGGTCGCCGGTGCCGCCGGGAGCTTGCTGCTGCTGGTCGTGTTCGTCGCGGGCGTGGCACGCGCGATGGCGCAGGGGCGGGCACCGGACTGCCATTGCTTCGGTCAGATCCACTCCGAGCCCGCTGGCCCGGCCACTCTCGCCCGCAACGTCGTGCTCGCCTCGCCGGCACTGCTCATCCTGATCGCCGGTAGCGGACCGTCGCTGGAAGGCGGCCTTTCGAGCCTGGATGGCACGCAGGTCGCGCTCGTGGCAACCGCCGTACTCGCAGCCGTACTGGGACTGGCCGCCGCGACGCTGTGGGGCGACACGCGCCGGCTGCGACGCGAGCTCGCCGGCTTGAGTGCCGCCAAACAGCCGCCCGGGCTGCCGCGCGGAGCGCCGGCACCAGAGTTTGCGCTGACTGCCATCAGGGGCGACGCCGGCACTCTCCAGGACCTCCGGCGCCCGTCGCAGCCAACGGTGCTGGTGTTTCTCAGCACGCGCTGCGTGCCCTGCCTGACGATGCTGCCGAAGCTCGCCGACTGGCAGGAGTCGCTCACCAACGCCGTCTCGCTGCCGGCGATCTTCGCCGGCGAGCAAGCCGAGATCGAGCGCGTCGCGGAGGAGGCGGGGTTGAGCGTCGCCCTCGCTCAGGAGGGGTCCGAGGTCTTTGGCCAGTACGCGCTGCGCGCGACCCCGTCCGGGGTCCTCATCGACGCAGACGGCGTGATCGCCGCCACCCCCGCAGAGGGCGTGCCCGCGATCGAGGCTCTGATCCGCTCGGCAGCAGAGACCGGTCCGTCAACTCGACTCGTCGTGCACTCAGCGTGAACGAGCTGGGCGGGCTCCGCAGCGCGGCCACCGCCGTTACCTACCTGGCCGCTCGCGGGCGCTCCAGCGGTTGCACGCCAGCCCCGGCGCCATACCCGTGAGCGACGGATTCAGCGATGCGGCGACCGCGACCGCGCTGCGTTTGCGCGTTGACAGCTGGACGGCCGAAGTGGTCAGCGCGTTGCGCGCGCGCGGGATCCGAGCCGTGCTCCTGAAGGGCCCGGTGATCGCGCGCTGGCTCTACGGCGCATTTCCGGCAGACCGCGTCTACTGCGACTGCGACCTGCTCGTCGGTCCCGATGACATCGTCAGCGCACGGGCGCTGCTCACCGAGCTCGGGTTCAGCGCACAGGAGCACCCGCTGATCGAGGTCGACGAGCATCACGCACGGATCTTTCTGCGCGCCAGCGATGGCGCGAATGTGGATCTGCACCGGACGCTGCACGGCATGGAGCACCTCGCGCCCCGGCGGGTCTGGGCGATGGTGGGTTGCCATCTGTCACGAATTGATGTCGGCGGCGCAGCTGTAGACGTCCCCGACGCGGTGCTGAGAACACTGAACGTGGCCCTGCATCCTGGGCCGGCTGACGGGCCCGCAAGCCAAGCGTGGCACGATCTCGAGCTGGCGCTCGAGCAGGTCGAGGACACAACCTGGCAGGCAGCGGTCGACTTGGCGCGTGAACTGGGAATCGAGCACGAGCTCGCCGCACGACTGCGACGCCTCGCCGCGGGGGCGCAGCTGGCCGACCGCCTCATGATCACCACACGCGGCTCCGAGTACTACAACCTCGTGGGGGCCGTGGCGGCCGGCCGCACTTCCGCCAGCGTGTACTCGATCTCGCTCCTGCGCTCGCAGCCGACCCGCACGGCTGCCGTCACCTATGCCCTCGCCAAGGTCTTCCCGCCCACAGAGCAGTTGAGACACCAGCACGCTCTCGCGCGCCGCGGCGCGGCCGGAGTCCTGATCGCACGAGGCCTGCGCATAATTCTTATCGGCGGTCGGCTCCCCGCCGCGCTCATCGCATATCGGCGTGAACGCACGCGGCAGCCCTAGCTCTAGCGAACCTGGGTCAACGCCGCCGCGAGTGGTGAACTGGAGGGGTCGGTCACGGCCACGGCCCCGCCGCCCGCGCCAGCGCGCGCCCTGTCGAGGCAGGCCGCTGTGGTCAGTCCCCGCAGGTACCCTGGTAGCAGGCTCCGTCTCCCCCGCACGGTGTCCCGTCCGCCACAGGCGTTTCGACGCAGACCGCCTTTCCGTTGACCGGCGAGCAGGCGTTGACCATGCACGGGTTTGTCGACGGGGGACATGCGTACGGCGTGAAGACGCAACCCTTCACCGGGTCACACCTGCCGATGGTGCAGGGATCGTCGTCGTTGCAAACGACCTGTGTGTGGATGCACTCACCGTTAATCGGATTGCACTCGTCGATCGTGCATGCGTTGTTGTCGTCACAGTCCTTGCCGTCGCAGAGATCCGGTGGCGGGTTGGTGCCCGACATCGCCGCCGCGGCCCGGGGGATCGCGACGGAATAGATCAATGGTGCGGCGAGTGCGCCGACCCCGACCGCCGCGAAGCGTTTCGCGGCGGCGCGCCGCGACATTCCTCGCTCGGCGCCGGGGATGCTCTCCAGCAGCCCCGCGTCACCGAGCTCCTGCAGTACGGCATCGACTTTCGCCGCGGCTCTGCCGAGCTCCACAGCCATGTCCGCGGGGGAACGGCGGCCATCGCACAGCCCCCACACGGCGGCGGCGTCTGCCGAGAGGCAATGCGCGCTTCGGCTGACTGAGTCGTAGAGCACGAGTTCGTCGCCCACCTGCTCGGTCAAGATCCCTGTGCTCCGCATACGCGGACGATCGATCATGGCGCGCACCGTAGCGAACTCGGGCGGCCACCCACAGGGGAGATTCGTTCGGGCGCCGGGTGTCCCCTGGGTGTCCGCGCGAATGGGCGATCCAGGACTCGAACCCGGGAGCTCTTCCGCCTGCCGCCTCTGCGGTCAATCTGCCAACCGAACTCGACCTCAGCGCCGGAGAGGTCGGCGTGCCGCGCGGTGGGGTGGTGGCGCTGGCCGCCCTTACGCTTCTTGGGGGGCGCCACTTTTCAGTGGCCACCGCCGCTCGGCATCCGGACCGTGGCGTGCTCGGTCGTCTCGCTCGCGCTGCCGCCGGTCGGCGTGAACGTGACGACGATCGTTAGGCGCAGCATGTGCAGCGCCCTCAGCCGGGCGAGCGCATTCCGCGTCGGTGCGAGCCGAAGCGACGTCGCGGACGCGACGCGCGCATCGGCGCTAGCTTCGGCGTAGGTCACCGTCCGGCGCACGACCTGAGTGTGCTGGTGCTTGCCCTTGCCGCTCCTGACCTCAAGCGTCTCGACGAACGTGGCGCGCGCGGTGAAGCTGCCGGCCTCCGTCGTGCCCAGCTCCAGCATGAGGGCCCCGCGGCCGCCCACCGTCGGCGACGCCGTCGAGAACGCAGTGCGCGGCGGCGGCGTGGGCTCGGTGCCCGGCGGTGGCGACGGGGGCGCGTTGCTCAGCGTAAACGTCGCCGTGACCGCCTGGTCCTGGCCCAGCGTCACCACGCAGGAACCGGTGCCCGAGCAGTCGCCGCTCCAGCCGGCGAACGTCGATCCCGCCGCCGGCGTGGCCGTCAGCGTCGCCACCGTCGCGCCGGTGACGTCGATGCCGCACACCCCCGGGCAGGACAACCCGTCGCCGCTCACCGTGCCAGCGCCGCTGCCGGCGAGCGCGACGGAGAGGGTGTAACTGACGCCAAGCGGCGGCGGCGTGGTCGGTGGTGGCGTGGTCGGTGGTGGCGTGGTCGGTGGTGGCGGCGTCGTCGTGCTGTGCAAGGCGGCGCTGTACTCGGTATCGACCTGCGACGCCGTCAGCTCGCTCACGAAGAGCGCCGCGTCGCTCATGCTGCCCGAGAACGCGCCGGCCGGCTGGCTGGGCCAACCGCCAGTCACGTGGCCTCCGAGCTGCCAGTGGCCGAGGAAGGACGCCGCCGCCACAGTGGAGCCGGACGCCACGAGCTCGCCATCGACGTACAGGTGCATGCCGCCGCTGCCCTGAGTCGCGACCACGAAATGCCAGCGGCCATCGTTGTACGCACTCGAGCTCTGGATCGTGCTCGTCGTCCCGGCCTGCACGCCGAAGACGATCTGGCCGGCGCTCGTCATGTAGACCACGCGGTTGAGGTCGGCGTCGGTGCCCGCGTACGACGCGAGCACGCCGCCGCCGGTTGAGGTCGTGTTGAACCACAGCTCCTCGGAGTACGCCGCCGGAGTGTCCTGGGGCTGGGTCGATACGACCTGCCCACCGTTCAGTGCGATCCCCGTGCCCGTCGCACCCCCGACGGGGCTCGGCGTCTGATAGGCGATCCCGGACGCCGGGAACGTCCCCACGTCGCCGTTCCCGGACAGGTCCGCGGCACTCGCCGACCCGGCCGCATCCGAGAGCGGCCAGTAGAGCGCCGGGCCGTCGGCATCGATCGTCTGCCCGTATGCCGACGATGGAGCCGTCGACGGCGGTGGCGTGATGTCGATCGTCGCGGACACGCTCGGCGTGCCGTCCGCGTCGATCGCGAACAGCATGTAGGGACCGGGAAGCGCGATGCCGGGGTCCGCGGGGATGGCCAGCTGGTAGGTGTCGCCCGATGAGGAGACGATCGAGACCGGGATCCGTCGCTGGTCGTTGTCGACCGCGTGGGTCGCCTCGCCATAGCGCATGAGCACGAAGCTCGAGACGGGGCCGCCCGTGGTCACCGAGATCGTCTGTCCGGTCTGAGCCGAGGCCGGCCCCGAGGTGATCGTCGGCCGGGTGCGCAGCGACCCGTCCGCGTTGAAGAGGTACGGCGGATAGAAGATCTGCCCGTCGGGGTGGTTGGTCGCGCACGAGCCGCACAGGCCGCCGCCTCCGGAGAAGACCGTGCCATCAGGCAGGAGCACCGCGACCGAGTGATAGTCGCGGGGCTCAGCCTCCTCCGCCGTCACCGTCCAAGTTCCCGTCGTGGGGTCCCACATCTCGGGGTAGAGGTCGGCGCCCTGGTCGGAGAACGGGACGGCGTAAGGCTGACCGCCGACGGTGAAGACCTGTCCGCTCGGGAGCACGACGCTGTTGGCAAACGCACGGGCGTAGGTCATCGGCGCGGTCGCGGTCACCGTTGGGGTGGAGCCGCTGATGTCGACGACGTTGGCCACGTCGGTGGCGTTGGAGTCCTGATAGTCGGGCGCGCCGCCCAGCGTGAGGATCTTGTCGATGTCGTACAGGACCGCGTTGCCGTTCATCTCGTCGCCGCTCGATCCCCGGGGACCCGCGTCGGTGATCGAGCCGGCGCCGGTGGTGGTGATCCAATGCATCTCCTCGGACGGGCCGGCCTGGAAGATGCGGCCGCCGGAGGTGGCGATGAACCAGCCGTGGTTGTCGGCGCGGTAGGCCCCCTGGTCGTCGTCGGTGTAGATCGGCGTCGCCGGCACGTTCGGCAACTCGCGCCAGTCCGCGGTCGCCGACCAGATCTCGCCGATCTTGCCGCCGACGGCACCCGACCACGAGCCGCCGAGCACAAACACCTGCCCATCCGGCAGCGTCGTCTGGCCTTGGTAGCCACGACCGATGTTCAGCTGCGGGCCGGCGCTCCAGCTGTTCGTGGCCGGGTCGTAGATGCTCGTGTCGGTGTCTCCGATGCCGCCGGTGACGATGACGTCCCCGTTGGGGAGGATCGACGCGCCCGGGCAGAACATGTCATGGGCCGTGTTGCTCACCGTGGCGCTGCTCACGGCTCCGGTCGCCAAGTTGAGGATTGCGGTCTGGGTGTACTGCTCGTGGCCGGAGCTGTCGAAGCCGAGCTCCGAGTCGGCCGACCAAACTACGAGCTTGTCCCCCGGAACCAGCGCAGCAGCGACGGGGACTAGCGGGAAGCCAATCGTGGGCCCCCACTCGCCGATGACCGACGGGCTGGTCGAAGCGTCCGCAATGTGCGCCGCGCCACCTTCGGGCGCGGGCAGAGGCACTCCGCGCACGGCGCCCGCCAGCACCAACCGTGAGATGTCGACCGCGTGAGCGCCAGGCGAGGACAGCGACAGAACCGTCAGCCGCACCGCCCGGACATCCTGCTCAACCCAGCCGACCCGCTTCAGGTTGAGGTTCGCCTGCCACGTGCCGTAGGCGACCGGCGGGCCGAAGTGAATCCCGTCGCTCGACAGCCGGACGGCGAAGCGGCCGATCACGCCGAGCGTCCTCTGCGCGATATAGGTCAGGCCCGACACTATCGTTGGCTTCTGGAAGCGTACGGTCACCGATTGGGGCAGTCGGACCCGGCCGCCGAGGCGCGCGCTCTGCCAGAACCCGGACGGGCGCGAGCCCAGCACGGCGGTGGCGGAATGCCCCGGCGCGTTGCTCGACGCGCTCACCGTCCAGCCATGCGGCGCGAGCGCGGCCGCGTACGAGATGAACGCCGCCGCCGTCGGCATCTCCATATGCATCGTCGAGCTCGCGGTCGACCTGGAGCTCCCCATCCCGGGCATGCCTACCATCGTGGCCTCCGGGCGACCGGACCTCATTGTGGTCGAGTTCGTCGTCGAGGCCAGATGCGTCTTGTCTGCGTTCACGCAGCCGGCCAGCAGCAACGGCAACGCGATAAGCGCCAGGCTGCGTCGTAGCGACCTCATGCTGGCGAAACCCCCTGCGTCGCCCTGATCTCGACTGGTGAGCCCGATCGCCAGCTGACGGCTGCCACGCCGCCCGAGGCGACAAGCACGGCAACGACCACGGCCAGCACTCAGGCGGCGCGGACGCCGCCAGCTTCGGCGCCACGCGTGCATGACCACGCCACTGTCTGGGCGGCGCGCCAGGACAGCAAGACCCCGCCTTAGTACGCGCATCACGCACCAACGTAGGGCGCCCTGGCCGCCGAAGCGGGGGAAATATCTCCGATCGTGCCGGACGAAGGCCCCGTGCTCGACCCGGCGTGCAGCCCATGCGGCCCGTTCGGGCAGTCGGCGCGCGGCCCTGTTTACGGACTGCCTGAGAGTGGGCGATCCAGGACTCGAACCTGGGACCTCTTCCTTATCAGAGAAGCGCTCTAACCGACTGAGCTAATCGCCCGTGCTGAAGGCGCGCCATCTTAGCGCCAGTAGCCGGTGCGCGAGTCGGGTGAGCGGCCGACGCGGCTTAGCGAGCGAGTCGCGCTGCGAGCTCGAGGGCCTGCTCTGGCGATTCGAAGATGAGCTCGGCGCGGTAGGCGCCGCCGCGAGCGACGGCGACGCGGACGTCGGCGCCCAGCGCTGTCGTGAGCGACTCGGCGATCGTCGCGCAGGCGTCGAGCTGGTCGGGGTGCACCTCGCGCGCCGGCCTCCGGGCGCGCTCGCTTTCGAGCCCCTCGTGATTTGCGGCGCGGGCCCGCTCCTCGAGCACCCGCACCGACCAGCCCTCGGCGGCGGCGCTGCGAGCCAGCTGCCGGCGTGCCGTGTGGTCGGTTGCGATCAGCAGGGCGCGACCGTGACCCTCGCTCAGCAACCCGCGCTCCAGCAGCTCGAGCGCCTCGTCGGGCAGATCGAGCAGGCGAACGAGGTTCGACACGGCGACGCGGCTGCGGCCGATCCGCAGGCCGACCTCCTCGCGTGAGAGGCCGAGCTCCTCGACGAGCGCGGCGCAGGCGCGCGCCTCCTCGACCGGCGTGAGGTCCTGGCGTGCCATGTTCTCGATCAGCGCCAGCTCGAGTGACTCGGCGTCGTCGCGGGCGCGCACCAGGGCGGGGATCGAGTCAAGGCCCGCCAGCTGCGCCGCGCGCCAGCGCCGCTCTCCCGCGATCAGCTCGAAGTGGGCGTCGTCGAGCGGGCGCACGAGCACCGGCTGCAGCATGCCGCGCGCCTGCATCGACGCGGCCAGGCCGGCGAGCGCGGCGTCGTCGAAGTGCCGTCGCGGCTGGCGCGGGTTGGGGAAGATCAGCTCGACGGCGACCTGGCGAAACTCCTCGACCTCGCTGCCGGGCTCGGTCGAGACGGCCATGATCGCCGCGAGTCCGCGGCCCATCCCGCGCGGGCGCCCGCGCGCCGCGCCGCCGCCCAGCGGCCAGGCGTCCGGGCCCCGCGTGGAACTCATCGCGTCACCGCCCAGCCGGTGCCCGGCGCTGAGAGGTGGTTGCAAAACGCTAGCGACTCGAAGGTGGGGCCCAGGGACGGCTGGAAGAGGCTCTGCCCCGGGGACCACCCGGCCGGTTGCAAACTGCTAGTGCCCACGGGCGGCCACCTCCCGGGCGAGCGCCACGTAGGCCTCGGCGCCTGCGCAGTAGGGATCGTGGAGGGTCACGGGCACGCCAAAGCTGGGGGCCTCGCTGAGGCGGACGTTGCGCGGGATCACGGTTTCGAACACCAGCCCCGGGAAGTGCTCGCGCACGTCACGCTCCACGTCGCGGCCGAGCCGCGTGCGGTCGTCCTGCATCGTCAGCACGAGGCCGCCCACCGTCAGGCGCGGGTTCAGCTCGCGCTTGACCAGGCCGATCGTGTCGAGGATCTGGGCGAGACCCTCCAGCGCGAAGTACTCGGTCTGAACCGGCACGATCACCTGCTCGGCGGCCACGAGCGCGTTTAGCGTGAGCGGCCCGAGCGATGGTGGGCAATCGATCAGGATGTAGGCGAAGCGCTCGCGCAGCGGCTCGAGCGCATCGGCAAGGCGGCGCTCCGACCCGGCGATCGCCGGCAGCTCGACGGTCGCGCCGACGAGTGCCACCGCGGCGGGGATCAGCGAAAGCAGATCGACGGGCGTGTCGTGGATGGCGTCGGAGGCAGAACTCGAGCCGCAGAGCACGTCGTAGGCGTTCGGGCGCAGCGTGCGAGGCTGGCCCAGCGAGACCGTCGCGTTGCACTGCGGATCAAGATCGACGAGCAGGGTCGGAATGCCGGCGGCGGCGATGCAGGCCGCGAGGTTCACGGCGGTGGTGGTCTTGCCCACCCCGCCCTTCTGGTTGGCCACGGCGAACGTCGTCACACGCGACAACCTAGCGGGCCGCGGGGTTGCGCCGGCGCGGCCGAGCGGCGCGCGCCAGTTTGGCCGACGCAACCGCGGCGCGAGCTCCGCCGTCGGGCTCAACGCACACCACCGATCGGGCGCTTGCGCGCCATGCCCGCACGGCGCGGATAGCCAGGCGGTGTCTGGGCCACCTTGCGATAGACGTGCAGATGGTGGGCCACGCTGCCAGGATAAGGTTCGGTGCGGACCACTTCTCCGGCGCTGAGTCCGAGCTCGGCCGCGGCGGTCGCGGCGCCATCGGACTCCGCCCGCGAGACCGCCCCCTTCCACGCGACGAGCGCGCCGCCGAGCGCCAGCAGCGGCGCTGCGTACTCGCAGAGCACGGCCAGCGGAGCCAGTGCCCGCGCGGTCACGAGATCGTGCTTGCCGAGCCCCGCCGGCCAGTCCTCCGCCCGCGCGTGCACGACCCCGGCGTTGGGCACGCCGGCCGTCGCGCACAGCCGCCGCAGGAACTCGCACTTTCGTGCAGCGCTCTCGACGAGGGCGACATGTGCGTGCGGGAGCGCGACGGCGAGCGCCACACCCGGGAAGCCCGCGCCGGACCCGAGATCGGCGACCACGCGTGCCTGTGCCACCGGGTCCAGTGCCAGTGCGCTCAGCGAATCGGCCAAATGCACGTCGACCGCGGCGGCGGCGGCCACCGCGGTCGGCGCGAGCGGGTCCGTGCCGAGGAACTCGAGCGCGCGGGCCAGCGCGGCCCGTTGGCGCTCGTCGAGATGCCAGCGCTGCGCGAGCTCTGTGAGGCGCGGGGCGACCGCGCTCACGCGCGGATCCGGGCGATGTAGTCGGCGTAGCGCTCGCGCATCTCGTCCAGGCGAGCGGCGGCGTAGCTGTCTAGGTCGGGGCGCACGCTCTGCTCGAGCACGGGCAGGACGTCCTCGACCAGCGCGACGCCTCGCGCCATCCACTGGTAGTAGCTGCGCCCCCCGTGACCGTAGGGACCGTACAGGCGCGTGCGCGGGAAGCGCTCGATCAGCCAGCGAAACAGAGCTTCGTGCCGGGTGTGCATTCGCAGCGTGACCTGGGGCTGCTTGCCGTCGCCTCCGAACGAGCCCTCGCCGATCAGGATCCCCACCACGACACCACGCTCAAAGGCGCTGAGCTGATCCATCGCCAGAGTCTCGCAGCGGTACCGGATGTTGTTTCACCGTCATGAAAAACGTGAAACGAGTGGCGCCGCCATCTGTTTCACCGTCGTGAAAAACGTGAAACGCGCCTGCCGGCGGAGCCGGCCCATAAAAACTCAGTCCGGCGGCGAAATGACCAGGTGCCGCCGAGGCTCGTCGCCCTCGCTATGGGTCTCGACGTCGCCGCGCTCGCGCAGGTACTCGTGCAGGAAGCGGCGGTCGGCGGCGGGCATCGCCCGCAGCGGGACCTCACGGCCCTCGCTCCGGACGAGGTCGGCGACGCGGTCGGCTTCGGCCCGCAGCGCGTCCTCGCGCCGGCCCCGGTACCCACCCGCATCGACCACGACGCGCGGCCCGGCCTCGCCGCGCAGCACGATCCGCTGGGCGAGGTGCTGGACGGCTTCGATGACCGCGCCGTCGGTCCCCACGAGCGCCTCGGCACCAGGGCCCTCGACGACGCCGAGCAGGACGCCGTCGTTCTCGCTCAGCACGACCTCCGCGTCCGCGCCGAAGGCCTCCACCAGCGTCTCCAGCAGGTCGCGGAGCTCCTCCTGCGGCGTCAGCTCACCGTCGTCGTCGCTCACCGGCGCCGCCCCGAGCGCTTCTTGCGCGGGCGCGCCGACGGCGGCGGTTGCGACGGCGGCTTGCGGATCGCCTCTTTCGCAGCCGCGGGCGAGCCGCGGCCGTTGCTCTCGACCTTGACCGCGACGCTCGGCCGGCCGTAGCGGCGCAGCATGAAGTACTGCTGCGGGATCATCGTGAAGTTCGTGGCGATCCAGTACACCAGCAGCCCGGCCGGGAACTGGATCACGAAAACGACGAAGAAGACCGGCAGCGCAACCGAGATCAGCCGCTGGTTGCGGTCGCTGCCGACGGACATCATCACGCTCGTTGACACCATCGTGCCGACGTAGAGCACCATCAGCACGATCAGCACGACGCCGGCGGCCTTGCTCGTGATGTCGTTGATGAAGAGGAAGCTCGCGACGTGCGAGTGCGTCAGCTGGTTGCAGTTGGCCTTGCCGATCGCCGTGCTCGTGGTGTCGTGGGCCACCTTCAGCGCAGCGCCGCAGATGTGCTTCTTCAGGTCCGTCCGCAGCATGTAGACGAGCGAGATGAAGACCGGGATCTGCAGCACCAGCGGCAGGCAGGAGGCCAGCGGGTTGACGCCGGCCTCCTTGTAGTACTTCATCGTCTCTTCCTGCTGGCGCTTCTTGTCGTCGGGGTAGCGCTGCTTGATCTTCGCGAGCTCGGGCGCGTGCGCGCGCAGCTGCGCCATCCCCTTGAACTGCCTGACCGTGAGCGGCAAAGTAACAGTCCGCACAAGCAGCGTCAGGCCGATGATCGACCAGCCCCAGCTCCCCCCGACCACGCTGTGGATCGCGACCAGGATCGCCTGGAAGAACGAGATCAGAGGCCCGAAGGCGCTCTCAATTACGTTGGCAAGGATCATCGGCGTGTAGCTCTCAGCCCCGCTGCGCGTTGGCCCGCCCGTGACGGAACAGGCGCTGTGCGCTCACCGGATCCAGACCGCCGTGGCTGAACGGGTTGCAGCGCAGCAGCCGCCAACCGGCGAGCACGAGTCCGCGAAGTATGCCGAACTCGCGGATCGCCTGTATCGCGTAGTCCGAGCAGCTCGGGGCGTAGCGGCAGCGCGGTCCCAGCAGCGGCGAGATCAGGCGCTGATAGACCCGCAACGGAGCGACCGCCAATTCGCGCGCCAGCGATCTCACGATGCCACCGGCGCCTTCGCCACCAGCTCCGCGAGCGCGGCATCCACGCCGTCGAGTCCCGCCGTCTCACCCAATTCGCGGGCCGGGGCACGAGCAACGAGAACGATGTCGTGGCCTGCCGGCAGGGCCTGCGCCTGACGCGCACACGCCTCACGCAGCAGGCGCTTCACCTGGTTACGCTCGACCGCTCCGCCCACCCTGCGCCCGACGGAGAACCCCACGCGCGGCGGCTCGTCGCCCCCGCGCGGAAAGGCGTACAGGACGAGGTAGCGGTTCGCCACGGACCGTCCCTGGCGATAGACGCGATCAAACTCCGCGCTGCGCGACAGTCGCCCGGTCCGGCGGGCAGCGACGCCGTGGTCCGGCTCGGCCACGGCTCAGACCGTCAGGCGCTTGCGGCCCTTGGCGCGGCGGCGCTTCAGCGTGAGCTTGCCTGCCCGCGTCTGCATCCGCGCACGGAAGCCGTGCGCGCGGGCGCGCTTACGCTTCTTGGGCTGGTAGGTGCGCTTCATGACCG
>Ga0302319_10006405_pt1 | contig 23377 bp, 21 predicted proteins | sample Bog_T0_2_FD_203319 | JGI IMG/M metagenome (GOLD analysis project Ga0302319, IMG submission 203319) | Peat permafrost microbial communities from Stordalen Mire near Abisko, Sweden - Bog_T0_2 | ecosystem: Environmental > Terrestrial > Soil > Wetlands > Peat | place: Sweden: Abisko, Stordalen Mire...
ACGCCCATGGCCAGGGTTCCGCAGCGGGTTTTTGCCACCATGGGCGAGGAGGCGAAGTCGGGGTCGTTATCGTAATGAATGTCGACGGCCTGCAGCTGCCAGAGCACGTTGTTGGGATTATGCCAATCGAGCTTCACCATGCTCATGGTGTAGTCGGTGGTGGGGACGGAGGCGCTGCAGTCGGGGTCGCTGTTCACACAGCTGTTACCCGTGGTGACGATAAGATTGCCGCCGGGGGTGATGGCGGGCGAGCTCCAGATGCCTCCTCCGGCGGGCGCACCGCTGGCAGAAAAGGGGAACGCAGGATCGAGACTGCCGTCGGAAAGCTTGATGGCGAACAATTGTCCAGTCGTAATGGGAGCGTCCGGAGTTCGGGCAGCCACGCCAACGTAAGCTCTGCCATGCGCGATGGCGGGTGAGGAATAACCAATCTTAGCCGTTCCGCTGGTGGGGGCAATGATGGCGGACTTCCATAGGCACTGACCGGTGTGTACGTCGAGAGCCCAAAGGCGGCCATCGCCGCTATTGGAGTTGGGGTCCGGCGCGCCAAAGATTACGGCGGTGTGTCCGGCGACATCGTCGCTGATGGCGGCGCTGGAGGCAATCCCCGGACCGGATGGGTTGCCGGACCCCACGCCGAGCACCAGCGGAGCCGTCGTGGTGCTGCAAGCGTCCGCAGGGCTGGGCGCAACGGTCGGCGGATACTGCCAGCGTACTTTCCCCTGGTTTGGACCACGCGCATAGACTGCGAAAAAAATTCCGGTCACTCCGTCGCCGATATACACGGTGTCGTCAAATACAGTTGGTGAGGCAACGAAAGAGCCGCCCGGCGACTGAAACTGCCAGCCTGTGGTTGTGTAATTGAGAGTTTTGGCAGTGGTTGGGTCGAGCTTGTCTTCATCCGGCTGGTGGGCGCTATGCGAGGAGTCGCGGCCATACGCCTTCCACTCGTGATGATGCTTACATCCGGCGAGCAACAGAGAACCGGCCAGCATACTCAAGCAGCAGAGTTTTCCCGGGATAGACATACGCGTGCCTCCATCTCTTACTTCTTACTTCTACTTCGAGCGCGGATAAAGATAGACCGCGCGGATCACAGCAGCTTGGCCCCGATTTTCAATCGCCAGGCTGGCGCCCTTCTCGACCGTCCAAAAATCCCCCTGCATTCGTTCATGGGACTGGCCGTTGATGGTGGTGGTCACAACGCCCCCGCGAAGCTCCATCAGAATATCTGTGGGCGTCGGCACCTGGTCCGCCTTGGCATGGCCGAGGATAAGATTTCGAATCTCCACATGAAGCTTGGCGGATTGAAATTCATAGGGAAACACGGGGCTGGTAATCATGCCTTGCGTGTGGAGCGAATAGTAAGAAGTTGATTCTGTCTTTTGCTGAGCGGCCTGAGCGCTGGAAACGCGCACCGGCTGAGCGGCGCCTAGCACGAGCACCAGCAGGAACCCGCGGAATATGTTGGAAGCCATGACAGAACCTCCGCTTGTGAGTTTGGTGTTACTACCCTGGGGATTTTTGACTTAGGATAATTTGCGAGGACTATACGTCCGAAGGGATAGCTTGTCAAGATCGAAAAAGCGGATCGAAGAGCAGATCGAGTTACCTGGACCTTGTACTTACTCGTGACTTACTAACTTATGAATCTACACTTAGGGATTCGCCAGTCGGGAACTATCAGTATCCGGCCACGTTTTTATGAAGGCATCAATGACTCAAGCCTGGCAGGAAGGGAACCGTGATTAACTCGCCTTTCTTTTTTTCTGCGCAAAATGAGGGCGATGCATTGGTGTTGCGTCTGCGCTCCGCGGATGGGACCAACCGGCTGACGCGGGAGTGCGTGGGCGCTCTGCGGGAAGTCATTGAGAAGGTACGTGCGGAGGCGCGGCCGCTGGTGATTACCGGGAATGAAAAATTCTTCTCCGTGGGCGCTGATCTGAATGAGATCGCCAGGCTGGATGGTCCGGCGGCTTACGAGTTTGCAAGAATGGGCCAGGCCTTGATGCGGGCGATTGCAGAGTTCCCCGCTCCAGTATTTGCCGCGGTATCGGGATATTGCATGGGCGGAGGATTCGATTTGGCTTTGGCTTGCCATCGCAGGATCGCGGCGCCCAACGCCGTCTTTGGACACCGGGGCGCAGCTTTGGGGTTGCTCACAGGATGGGGAGGAACGCAACGGCTGCCGAGGCTCGTGGGCAAAGGTTTCGCCGTGGAAATGTTTGTGACGGCGGAGAAAGTCAGCGCTGAGCGGGCGGTGGAGATTGGTTTGGTGGAGTGCGTGGTTGCCGATCCGCTGGACGAGGCTCTCAGGCGGATCGGCTCGAAATGAAACCGGGGGAGGGATTCGGAGCTCCCCAGTTTGGATGCTCAAGCTTGACGAAGTAGTTTTGCCCTCTCCCTCGTAAAACTGTTGAGCTTCAAACTGGAAAGCCGCGAATCCTCCCCCGCTTCACTTCGTACCGAAAATTCCTTCCCAAAAATTCCTTCCCAAGCCAGCCGGAGGTTTTCGGCTCGTAAAATGGGAGGGAAGGATAGTTGCAGTGCTTGCGAAGGGCACCGAAACTACAGAGTAAAAAGACTCCAGGCTGCCTGGGATGAAGGTGGCCCCCACCACCACGTTCGTGCTCTACCGGGCCTGGGAAAGGCTCAGGTAGACTTTTGCGGAACGTACTCTCAGGCCGTCGACTGAAGCAGATGCATCGTGCGCCAAGGCGGGTCTGGAAGTCGTTAGCCGACTTCATTTTTTTGTGAAGATTTTCTCAGTCGGCAACAAACAGCCGGCAAATGAATAAAGTGGTCAATCACTTATACGAGTTTGGGCCCTTCGTTTTGGACCCTCCGGAACGCCTGGTACGCCACGGTTCGGCGCGCATGGAGTTGCCGCCGCGAGCCTTCGACACTCTGCTGGTATTGGTGCAGAACGGCGGACGCCTGATGGAAAAAGACACCCTGATGCGTACCGTCTGGGGCGATACCGTGGTGGAAGAGAACAATCTTAGCCAGGCGATCTATTTGTTGCGGAAGGCGCTTCGGGATGGGGAAGACGGCGTGCGCTACATTGAAACGGTGCCCAAACGGGGCTATCGTTTTATAGCGCCAGTGCGGGAGATTGAGCCGCCGGAGGCAAGGGAGCCAGACCGTAACGGGAGTTCGAAGTCGGGTTTTGAATCAACCTCCCGACCGGAACCGGGCGCCGACTCCGCCGGCCTTCTTGAGAGTTCAGCGCTGGGGGGCGTCAGCTCGAATTCGGCAGTAAGAGATTTCCCAAGAAAGTCAGTGGCGCGCGGATGGATGCAAGGGCTTGTGGCCGGCCTGGCCGTGATTGCCGTAATGGCGCTGCTGCAGGCTGCGGGCTGGAAGCAGCGCGTGTTCGGTGAATCCAGCACGACGATCCGCTCGGTAGCGGTATTGCCACTGCAGAACCTTTCCAATGATCCCAGTCAGGAATATTTCGCCGACGGGATGACCGACGAATTGATCACCGACCTGGCTCAGATTCACGAGCTTAAAGTTGTTTCCAAGACTTCCACCATGCAATACAAAGGAACGCGCACACTGCTGCCGCAGATTGGGCGCGAACTGGGCGTGGATGCCGTTGTGGAAGGCTCGGTTTTGCGTTCGGGGGACCGGGTTCGGATTACGGCGCAACTGATTCGGGCAGCCACGGACCGCCACATTTGGGCGGAATCCTATGACGGCGATTTGAAGGACGTGCTTTCTTTGCAGGCCCGGGTGGCGGAAGCGATCACCAGCCAGGTGAAGCTGAATCTGACGGCTGAAGAAAGTGGGCGGCTGCGGGGTGCGCGGGCGGTGAATCCGGAGGCCTTCGATCTTTATTTGCGCGGTCGTTTTGCGTGGAACCAAAGAAGCGTGGCGGGGTTCAACAAGGCCGTCGATTACTTCAATCAGGCCATCCAAAAAGATCCGAACTTTGCGCTGGCCTATTCTGGCCTGGCCGATTCCTACACATTGCTGGTTCTCTATGGTCAGGGATCACGGTTGCCGGAGGCCAAGAGTGCCGCCGGGAAAGCTCTGCAACTTAATGATTCATTGGCGGAGGCGCACACTTCGCTGGCCGCCGTGAAAATTCTTCAGGATTGGGACTGGCAGGGCGCGGAGCAGGAGTTTCACAGAGCCATTGAACTGAATCCGAACTTCGCCCAGGCCCACCACTGGTATGGCAATTTGCTGTTGGGACCGCAAGGGCGGCACGATGAGGCCATTGCGGAATTGCAGTTGGCGCAGCAGTTGGATCCGCTTTCGCCCATTATTCAGGCGGACTTGGGTTTTGCTTATTTTCTCGCCGGCCGATACGACATGGCGCGGCAAGCCTATCAGAAAGTTGCGGCGGCCAACCCCGACTTCATCCCGGTGCACTTTTATTTGAGCCGGTATTACGCTCAAACGGGTGAGTACGATTCCTGGCTAAAAGAAACCGTGAAAAATATGCGGCTGGCAGGTTACCCTGCGCAAGTCGCGGCTCTGCAACAGGTCTACGCGCGAGGCGGCTTTCATGCCGTCATGCTGGAGATGGCGGATCCGGCAAAGGCCAATAAACTCACCATCGGATCGGATGCCCGCCAGAGTGCTTGTTCATCCGCCGCGGCCAATGCCACGCTGGGTAAAGCCGTTCCAGCTTTGAATGGGCTGGAAGATTGTTATCGGTGGAATGGAACTGCACTCATTTATTTGAAGGTCGATCCCGTGTGGGCGAGTATGCGCTCGGAATCAGGTTTTCAGGACCTGCTGCACCGTATCCACTTGCAGTAAAGCCAAATCCGGAACTGTAATCCTACCCGGGGCTTTGCCGTCCGTTGCGCGCTATCGCTCGAGTGTTATACCGTAAACAGTCCGACCTCTAACTCCATGGCTGAGCGTAGCGAAGATCCCACACCAGAGTCGTCGCAGGCTGCGAACGTCCTGACGACGAAAATTGATCCCACGTCGGCGCGCTATGAGGCCAACATGCGCTTTCTCGCCGACCTAATGTCGCAGGTGCGCAATGAGGGTGAGAAGATTTGCGAAGGCGGCGGACCCAAGGCGATTGAAAGCCAGCACAACAAGAAACGCCTGACGGTTCGCGAACGGATTGATTTGCTGGCCGATCCGGAGACTTTTTTTGAGCTGGGAATCTACGCGGCGCATGGAATGTATGAAGAATGGGGCGGAGCTCCGGCGGCAGGCGTGATCACCGGTCTGGCGCGGGTGCAAACGCGTATGGTGATGATCATCGCCAACGACGCGACGGTGAAGGCCGGCGCTTTCTTCCCGATGACTTCGAAAAAAGTAATTCGCGCGCAGAACATCGCCATCGAGAACCGTATCCCGACAATTTATCTGGTGGATTCTGCGGGAGTATTTCTGCCGTTGCAGGAAGATGTTTTTCCCGACACCGACGATTTTGGCCGTGTCTTCCGCAATAATGCCGTGATGTCGGCCATGGGCATTCCGCAGATCGCCGCCATCATGGGCATGTGCGTTGCCGGTGGCGGATATCTGCCGGTGATGTGCGATCACGTGCTGATGACGGATGGCAGCGGACTGTTTCTCGCTGGACCCGCGTTGGTGCAAGCGGCCATCGGGCAGAAGGTTTCCGCGGAAGACTTGGGCGGGGCGGCGATGCATGCCGGGATCAGCGGCACTGTGGATTTTCGCGAGCCGGACGATCCGGCCTGTCTGGCGCGGATTCGCTCCATCATCGAGAAATGGGGATACAGGCGGCAATCTCCGTGGGACCGCAAGAAGCCGGTCGAACCGGCGTTGGCGGCGGAAGAAATTTATGGCGTATACGATTCGTCGCCCGCGCGCCCCTATGACATGAAGGAGATTTTAGCGCGCGTGCTCGACGGCAGCCGCTTCGACGAATACAAGGCGGAATACGGCAAGACGCTGATTTGCGGCTACGGCCGCATCGGCGGTTTCGCTGTAGGCATTGTCGCCAATCAAAAACTGCACGCGCAACAGATCGATCACGAAGGCCACAAGCGCACCGAGTTCGGCGGCGTGATCTACACAGAATCGGCGGAGAAAGCCGCGCGCTTCGTCATGGACTGCAATCAGAACCTGATCCCGCTGATTTTTTTTCATGACGTGAATGGATTCATGGTGGGGCGAGATGCGGAGTGGAGTGGCATTATCAAAGCCGGGGCGAAGCTAGTGAATGCGGTTTCGAATTCCGTGGTGCCAAAGATCACGGTGATCGTAGGAGGATCGTTCGGCGCGGGACACTACGCGATGTGCGGAAAAGCGTTCGATCCGCGATTCGTGTTTGCGTGGCCGACGGCGCGTTATGCCGTGATGGGCGGCGATGCAGCCGCGGGCACGCTGGTGGAAATCAAAGTGAAACAACTGGAGCGCGGTGGAACCAAGCTCAGCGACGAAGACAGGAAGCAGTTACACGAAGCGACCAAGCGCACGTATGAAGAGCAGACCGACCCGCGCTATGGCGCCGCAAGATTATGGATCGACAAGATCATCGATCCCATAGAAACTCGGGATGCGATTACGCAGGCGCTTGAGGCGGCCGCGCTGAATCCGGATGTGTCCGAGTTCAAAGTGGGAGTACTGCAAACGTAGAAGAATTTAGTCATTGAGCCATTGAGTGATCGGGTCATTGGTCATTCTGTCGCTCTGGGGTTTTGCAATCGCCCGAGGACTCAATCGCTAAATCACTCAATATGTCTGATGCGGTCAAACTAATTGAATGTCCGCGCGACGCCTGGCAAGGGCTGAAGGGGATTATTCCGCCCGACATCAAGCGGGCATATCTACAGGCTCTGATCAGCGCGGGATTCAAGCATATCGATGCTGTCTCGTTCGTTTCCCCGAAGGCTATGCCGCAGATGGCGGATTCGGAAGAAGTGTTGAAAGAGCTCGATCCGCCGGAGGATGTGGAGCTTATCGGCATCGTGGTCAACGAGAAGGGCGCGCAGCGGGCGATTGAGACCCATGCGGTGCACACGTTGGGATTTCCTTACTCGATCTCGGAAACTTTTTTGCGGAAGAATCAGAATCAATCCGCTGAAGATGCGCTTGAGGAATTGGAAAAGATACAGAAGCGCGCCGATGATGCCGCGCTCGATGTTGTTGTGTACATTTCGATGGCGTTTGGAAATCCTTACGGGGATTTGTGGAACGTGGGTGAAGTGATCGAGGCGATCTCGCTGATGGAAGTCGACAACCTGCGTATGATTTCGCTGGCCGATACCGTAGGCATGGCCACTCCGGAGCAAGTCAGCGAACTGGTGGGCGCGGTCATGGGGAAGTACGATTATCTGGAGATTGGCGTACACCTGCACAGCCGTCCCGCAGATGCCGCGGCGAAGATTCTCGCGGCCTACGACGCGGGTTGCAGGCGGTTTGATTCGGCACTGGGCGGGCTGGGGGGATGTCCGTTCGCTCAAGATGCGCTAGTGGGAAATATTGCAACTGAGAAAGTGATTGAAGTTCTCACGGAGCGTGGCGCGGAGTTGCCGTCGCTGAAGCCGCTCGATACTTTATTGCTGGCGACTGCCGAATTCCGAGCCAGATACACCACTTCCGTCGACGAGGAATGAATATTCAGGCCATGAACTACAACACCATCCAACTCGCCTACGATTCACGCGTCGCCACGATTACGCTCAATCGTCCCGACAAGCGAAATGCCATCAGCTTCGAGCTCATCGACGATCTTCTGGCCGCGTTGAAGGAAGTGGAAGTCTCGGACGCAATTGTGCTCATTCTGACCGGGGCAGGCAAAGCATTCTCCGCCGGCATGGATCTGGAGAACCTGAAAACTTTAATCGGGCGGACGCCAGAACAGAATCTCGAAGACTCGCAGATGATGGTCCGCATGTTCCGTGCGCTCTACGAATTTCCCAAGGTAACGATTGCGGCGGTGAATGGCGCGGCCGTCGCGGGAGGCACTGGACTGGCGTTGTTGTGCGACTTTACCCTGGCTGTGCCTGAAGCAAAGTTCGGCTACACCGAAGTCCGCATCGGATTTGTTCCCGCCATCGTTTCGACTTTTCTGTTACGCCAGGTTGGCGAGAAGCAGGCTCGCGATTTGTTGCTGACGGGAAGACTTTTCGGAGCAGAAGAGGCCGCGCGCATGGGGTTGGTCAATGAAATTGTCACTCCAGAAAATCTTATGACGAAGGCCCGCGAGCTGGCAGCGCAGTTGATGGAGAACAGTACAGCTTCGTTACGTGCAACCAAGAAACTTCTGAACGATCACGCCCGCGCCGAACTCGACACGCAAATTGAAGCAGCGGTGCAGGAGAATGCGGCCATTCGCGAGACTGCCGACTTCCGCGAAGGCATTTCATCGTTCCTCGAAAAGCGCAAGCCAGTCTGGAGCGGGAAATGAATTTCCCTAGTCCCCAGGCGGTAAACGAAACCCGGCTGCGCGTGCGCTATGCCGAAACCGATCAGATGGGAGTGGTCTACCACTCCAATCATTTCATTTGGTTCGAGGTGGGGCGCGTCGAGTTGCTGCGCCAGCTAGGATTTTCCTACCGCGATATGGAGAGCGAGGACAACTGTTTTTTCGCCGTGGCCGAGGCCAAATGCCGCTACCGTGCTCCGGTGCGCTATGACGAAGAAGTGCTGGTGCGGACGGAGTTGTTGAACGTGAAAGAATCTGTGGTTCGTTTTAGTTACGAATTGCGGCGCGCGGAAAATGGCGCGCTGATCGCGGAGGGCGAGACCACGCACATCGTCACCAACGCGGAGATGAAAATCACCGAAATTCCAGACAAATATATGAAGGTGTTTCGCGAAGCGGTGGGGAAAGCTGGTTCCTCTGGAAAACTGCAAAGCAGAAACAGGATGCCGATTTGAACGCTCTTCACATCAGCGGTAACGATCTAACGCTCGAAGCAGTTCGCGAAGTTGCCGTCGAACGCCGGCCGGTACTTTTGTCGGCGGATGCGCGCGAGGGTGTGGACCGGGCTCGCGCCGTAGTCGATGAAATTGTGGCCGGCAATAAACTTGCGTACGCCGTCACCACCGGTGTCGGAAAGCTTAGCGACGTTCGCATCGCCGGCGATCAGATTCTCGAGTTGCAGATCAATCTGGTTCGCTCCCATTCGGTCGGCGTCGGCGAACCGCTCTCCATCCCTGAAGCGCGGGCCATGATGTTGCTGCGGGCGAATTCTTTGGCCAAAGGATATTCCGGCATACGCGGAATCGTCATCGACACTTTGTGCGAGATGCTGAATCGCGGCGTGACTCCGTATGTTCCTTCACAAGGCAGTGTTGGTGCCAGCGGAGACCTGGCTCCTCTGGCGCATTTGGCTCTTGCGCTGATCGGAGAAGGTGAATGCGTGGACGGGTCGGGCCATCGGATTGCAAGCGCGGATGCTTTGAAGCAGGCGCAAATTAAGCCGCTCGTGCTGCAGGCGAAAGAATCCATTTCTCTGATCAATGGCACGCAAGGGATGCTCGCAGTGGGAACGTTAGCTCTGCTCGCTGCCGAGATTCTGATCGATTCCGCCGACGTGCTGGGCGGACTCAGTTGCGATGCGCTGCAAGGAACGGACACGGCCTTCGATGAGCGTATTCACAAAGCACGGCCGCATAGCGGACAGATCAAGACTGCGGCGAATCTGCGCAAGATGCTCGAGGGCAGCCAGATTCGAGAATCGCATCGCGCCTGCAGCCGTGTGCAGGACGCTTACTCGCTGCGCTGCATTCCCCAAGTTCATGGGGCGGTCCGAGACACGCTGGCGCATTGCCGGGGAATATTTGAAATCGAAGCAAACTCGGCCGTGGATAATCCTCTCGTCTTCATTACAGACGCGAAGAATTCTCAGGGAGACGTCATCTCCGGAGGGAATTTTCACGGACAGCCACTTGCATTTGCTCTGGATTTTCTTGCCATCGCTCTCAGCGCGCTGGCTGGCATCAGCGAGCGCCGCATCGAGCGCCTGGTAAACCCCGCGCTCAGCGAGGGTTTGCCGCCGTTTCTCGCGGAAGGCGCAGGATTGAATTCCGGCTTCATGATGCCGCAAGTCACGGCGGCGGCTTTGGTCAGCGAAAACAAGGTGCTGGCGCATCCCGCGTCGGTCGATTCGATCACGACCTCAGGCAACAAAGAAGATTATGTTTCCATGGGCATGACTGCGGCGACCAAGCTCAAGCGCATTGTGGACAACACGCGCAACGTGTTGGCGATCGAGGCTATGGCGGTTGCGCAAGCGATCGATTTTCTCGCTCCTCTGAAGGCATCGAAGCGCGGACAGGCCGCTCATGCCGCCATTCGGTCGGTGTGTCCCACGATGGAGAAGGACCGAGTGATGTACAAAGACTTCGAACGGCTCGCGGAGTTGATCGCCGGCGGTAAGGTTGCGGAACCGCTGCGATAATTTTATTACGAGAATTTAGTGCGACGTTTGAGGCGTTTAAAAAGTATCGATCCCGTTCGGAAACCAGAAACTGTTCACCAACCGTTGAGTTCCCGAAGCGCCGTAATATGCGCAACGTGATGGCGTCCGTGCCAGGCGTAGAGAACGAGATTTTTCTCCAGACTCATCGGGCCCATCTCGGGATGGTGGAAGGTACGCTTCCAGTCCTCCCTTTGCAGAGAGCGCAGAAGACGGAGCCAGCGATCATGCAATGCATCCAGCAACGTCAGTGAAACATCGATGGGTGTCGCTTGCGTATCGGCGAGCTGTGCCCAACGATCTTCGGCGTAGGGCTTGATGGTCGGCTCATCCTCGGTGAGGGCGAGTTTCGTGCGGATGTAAGCGTTGAGATGGCTGTCTGGAACGTGATGGACAACTTGGCGCACGGTCCAACCCTCAGGACGATACGGCGTGTCGAGTTGGGGCTCGGACAGGCCGCTGACGGCGGTGCGCAGACTCGCAGGAGCTTGCTCGATTTGGTTGAGCAGTTCCTGACGCCGCTCGGGTGTGGGCGGGCCGTCGTACTTAAACTTGCCGATGGGATAGCGAGGGTCGCTCATAGTGTTCTCTTTCAATCAAGGGCATAGCTGCTTGACTCTAGCTTTTTTTGATTGTACCATTTGAATGTGTACATTGGAATAAAATATGCCAAGAGTAGCGGTGGAAGATAACAGCCGTATGTCCCTGCGCATTCGCGCCGAAGAAAAAGCGTTGCTGCTGCGAGCTGTGGCATTGAAGCACACAGATTTGACGGATTTTGTACTGCATCACGCCTTGCGGGCCGCCAAGGCCGTGATCGAGCAGGCTGACAGTGTGAAGCTTTCGACGCGGGATAGTTTGCGGGTTCTGGACTTACTTGAATATCCGCCAGCTCCGAACCCCAAACTCCTGGCCGCCGCCCGAGCCTTACCGAAGCTCCGAAAATCGTGACCGCGTGGCACGAAGAACCAATCAGCAAAAAGCATGACCGGGAAGAGTTCGATTGCGGTGACGAGGCGCTGAACGAATTCTTGCGACGTTACGCGCGTAAGAGTCACGAGCGCGGCGGCGCGAAAACCTTTCTCGCCATTCATGACTCCGATGGAACCATTCTTGGCTTTTATAGTCTGAGTCCGGCGTCGGTGGAATACTCGCGGACGCCGGAGATCGCAAAACGCGGGCTTGCGCGGCATGACGTGCCGGGCTTTCGTTTGGCGCGCCTGGCCGTGGATCGGAGGTTCCAGAGACACGGACTGGGCGGGCAACTTCTGCTGGCCGCGGGTCGCCGCTGTCTCTTGGCTGCAGCTGAGGTCGGTGGGGTCGTGCTGGTGATCGACGCGAAGAATGAAAGGGTGGCGCGCCGGTACGCCAGTTATGGCGCGCTGCCGCTGCTGGAGGCGCCGTTGACGTTGCTGTTGCCGCTGGCGACTGCAGCGCTCGCGCTTAGGAAAAACCTTAATTTTTGATTTTAGGCTGATTCTCTGCGAGGCTTTGGTAATGGAGTTTGAATTTCGGCAGGTGGATGGTTCTTTTCCGGGGATGCAGTTCGCCATGCAGCTGATCTCTGAGGTCGGGGGTGTCGCGCGATGCATTGGCAGCGCATTCTCGGTTGCACCGGGTTTGGCCCTGACCGCGGCACACGTCGTCGACGACTATCTGGGGAAGGGTGACGACTCCAGAAAGGCGGGAGGCCCTCCGCTCATTGCACTCCAGCTTTTTGAAGGCAAGATGCTGCAATGGGTTGTGGATGCGATATATGGCTCCGTCGCGTTCGACGTCGCATTCTTGCGGTTCCTCCGACCGAACTGGTGGGGAACTGAACCTGGACAGTTGAATCCAAGGTGCGCGCGACTCAACTTCAACCCTCCGTCTCTCGGCGACGAACTCCGGATGTTTGGATTCCCGCTGTCGCACGTCAACGAGAGTGTTCTTTACTCCTCGCCGTCTGTGGCATTTGCAAAGTTTCGCGCGTCGACTTGAAAACCGATTTGCCTCGCGGCTTTAGACCGTTCTCTCATATAGACGTGGACGGAAAGCTGCTCCCGGGAATGAGTGGAGGCCCTTGTTTCGACAAGGACTGGAACGTCGTCGGCGTGAATTCGAAAGGATGGGACGGCTTGGACTTGGCGCACGTGGCTCTGTTGTGGCCTGCCATGAAAACCCCAATCGACCTTTTCAAGTCCGGTGAATTTCCTGCGATAGATTTGTTTAAAGAAGGCCCAGCGCAGGCGGTCGGATATCGGAGACTTTACGCAACTTCGAAAGGCGAGAGCAGGCTGGCAAAAATTGACCCTGCATCTCTTGTACCGCTGCGGTTCTATGGCCGTGACGAAGACCTGCCGATAGCGTTGAACTTTGCCGCCTCGAACGCGCAAGACGCACTGGCCGAAGTCCACGCAACTGTTGCCAAGGCCGTTAGCGGAATGGAACCGCTCGATACGAACACTGTTGTGCGGCAAGCGCGTCACCTTTTCTGGGAACTCGAGACTGCGCTTAGACTGGCTCTTTTCTTAGCGGCCCGACAGGCTGGGCTTGGAATTGAGTATCCCCCGACATGGGAAGACCAGGTTCTGGCGTGGAGAAAGCAGACCGCAGATCCCGAGATTCTGGATGCTCTGGCGACTCTCGAATTTAGCTGGAACGGTATTGACCTGTTTGAGCTCCGTACTTATGCCGAATTGAGCCGGTCTGGCGTCATTGCGACATCTGCTACAACGTCCGTGTCGTCAGACCAGGTTTTCGCGGTTTCTTTGGAGCCGGTAGCGAGGCGAGGCGGCCTTCAGATATTTCTACCAGACGGGCTCGACAAGTTCCTTGAATCCAGCAGACGATTCGTTCAGGATCTTCTACGATTGAGCTTGATACCTAAGCGACAACCAGAGACAGCGTCGTCCGAGCAAAAAGACTCGCCTTCAGGATCTGTGGGGTCCGAGGAATGAACCCGCTTAGTTAACCACAACCCCTAGGGCTTGCCCGCCTCCGACCCCATTTCCTCTGGCTTCGCATTTCGATTCTCCCTGCCTTAAGATTTGTGCATCCAAAGTCCTTTTGTAGGCTAAACTCGCAATTCTGGGCGGGTTAGGCGGCGATTCCGTTTTGCAAGCGGCCCGGCGAGAAACAGCAGGTTCCTCCCCGCGCCGACCGATTGACTTCGTCAATCGTTCGGCTTGGTCGGAAGACAGGGCGTGAGGACAGAGAGTGTCGTGGAAGTTTCAAGAACGCAAGTCGGGTACTAGGAGAGCGCTATGCCATCGTCGGTCTGGTCGGGACACTTAACTTTCGGACTCATTTCCATGCCGGTGCGGTTGTTTTCCGGCGCGCGCAGCAGCGGCATTGGCTTCAACATGCTGCATCGCACGGATAAATCCCGGCTCAAGCAGCAGTACATTTGCCAGGCGGAAGGCGTGGTCGTGGATCGCGCGGACATCGTCAAGGGCTACGAATTTCGCAAGGACGAATACATCGTGATCGAACCGGAGGAGATCAAGAAGATCGAGCCGCAGACGGCGAAGACCATGGAGATTCTCGAGTTCGTGAAGGCGGGCGACGTTGATCCGGTCTATTTCGAATCGTCGTATTACATGATGCCGGAAGAGGCTGGACGGCGTCCGTATGCGCTGCTGACCAAGGCGCTGGAAGAGAGCGAGTACGTTGCCATCGCGAAGATTACGATGCACAACCGCGAGTACACAGTCTTTCTGCGACCGCACGAGGGTGGATTGATGCTACACACCATGTATTACGCCGAAGAAGTGAAAAAGGTGGAAGGCTTTGGCGCTCCCGATGTGCAATTGAAAGAAGCCGAAGTAAAAGTGGCGCACCAGTTGATTGAGGCGTTGGCGGATGAATGGAATCCGGAAAAGTATAAAGACTCGTTCCAGGAAAATCTGAAGAACCTAATTGAGACTAAGCTTGAGGGCGGCAAAGTTACAGCGGTGGAGAAGCCGAAGAAGCTGGCTCCTGTAGTCGATCTGATGGCAGCGCTCAAGCAGAGCCTGGCGCAGATGGAAGGCAAGAAGAAACCGGCTGCGACCGCGAAGTCAGAAGAAACGAAGACTGCCGCTGTGGCCAAGTCGCGGCGCGGACGGTGAGAGCGGGCTTCGGCACCGAAAAACCGCTGCTGCGTTGTTTCCCCGGCCCCTGTTATGTGTACCCGCATCTCGCGCTCGCCAATCCAACTTGGCCGATCTTTCACGCATCCCACACAACATCAGTGGCCGAAGCCCGAAGCCCGATCGCCGAAGGCAGCGTCCCCCCACTGGCGCATATCGTGAGCAGCCGTTAGAATGTTGAATTCCTCGCAGATGTAATACATTTTCCTATTGGGGTGCTGATGAGTCTTCGACGCATGGGCCGACTGGCGGCCTTGGTGCTTCCCACCTTGCTGTGCATTTCCTGCGGCCAGGTTTATCGCCCGGTGGTGATTCCGTGCACGGCGGGCAGCGGAGTTCCGGGCTGCCCGGTGGTAACCCCGCCGACGCCGGCCAATTTCCATGCCGTTTTCAGTATCAGCAATAACCTCGCCGGATCTCCGGGAGGGGCGTTGCAGATCGACGTCTCGGGCGACTCCATCATTGCTGAAACCTCATCTTCGGACCCCAAGTTCGGCGAGAATCCGGTTCATGCCGCGATTCTTCCGAATAACACGCGGTTGTTTGTGGCCAGCGCCGGAAGTGTGCTGGGTGGGGTTGACGAAGTCACAGCGTTCAATCCAGCTTTTCAATCCACCACCGCAACTGGATTTGGCGCGCTCAACGCGATCGGATTATCCAGCCAGTCGGCGAAAATCGCGTCCATCAGCGAGGCGGGGAATACGGTCACAGTCAACCTGGCGACGCCTTTTACTGGCGTCCCCGCCAATGCAACCATTGTAATAACCGACGTGGATATTCCCCCTTGCAGTCCGCTGCCGTGCACTAACACTCCGCCGCTTGAGTATGACGGAGCGTTTCCGCTCACCACGATCGACCCGACAGGCATGATCCTTACCTTTACAAACTTTCCCTACAGTGGACTGCCTGCGCCCTCGGCGGGAGGGATCGCAACGTTTTCGCCTCTGCCTGATTTCCTGAACAGCGCCCAGACTACGGCTATGTACGTGGCGAACTATAACTACAATTCGATTTCCGCCATCAACACGACATTAAATGTTGTCACGAACACCGTACCTGTTGGACTTCATCCCGTGGCTATGGCGGAGATCCAAAACGCCACCAAGCTTTACGTTGCCAATGAGGGCGACAATACGGTCAGCAGCTTGAATGTCGCGACGCTTAGTGCAAATACCGTAATAAATCCCGCTACCGGAACCGCGTTTTCCGGAAATACTCCGGTCTGGGTCGTAGCCCGCGGTGATAGCCAGAAGGTTTATGTGCTGACCGAAGGCGACGGGCAGTTAGTTACGATTGATACCGCGACGGACACGGTGAGCAGCAGCCTTCCGGTGGGCGCGGGTGCGAACTTCATGCTGCTCGATCCGCATCTGAACCGGCTGTACGTAGTGAATCCGGCAACGAACCAGATATTCGTTTTCCTGGATACGGGTGGCGTTGACACGACCGGCGCGCTTAACGATACTCCTACCCTACTGAGTGCGACGCCGCTGTCGATTCCGGGACTCACCACTTGTGCGACGTGCGCAACTCCAGTTCCAGTCTCTGTTGCGGCGTTGGCCGATGGCAGCCGCTTCTATGTGGCCAGCTATCAGATCGCATCCACTTGTCCTGAGACGATCGTCAGCGCGGGATCCTGCATCATTCCGCTGCTGACCGTGTTTGACGCTGCGAGTCTTACGCCAAAATATGGAAGCGCGTCAACCCTCACGCTGCTGAGTGCAGCGTTTACGGTTGGGCAATACTCGATTGTGCCCGCAGCCAACTGCACTTCTCCGGTCTGGCCCGCAGTGTACGCGCCGACGGCAACTACCACACGCTTTCGCGTGTTCACCACGGCAGCGACAGATAGCAGCCACGTTTACGTGAGCATGTGCGACGCCGGGGGCATCGCCGACGTGATCACCGCCGACGACAACATCAACAACGCCGGCGGTACTTCTATCGCGCCAGATACGCTGATCACCGATTTGCCGACTGCCTTCAGCGCAGGAGTGACGCAGTCAAACGGCGAACCGCCGTATCAGAATCCGGTGTTTATGTTGAGCGGGCAGTGATAGAGAAAACATTGTCATCCCGAGCGCAGCGAGGGCCCTTGGGTTTCGCGGACGGCTCCATAGCTTCCGGCAAACACCAAGGTACCTCGCACTGCTCTGGGGATTGACAATGGAACTGGGATTTTAGTTTCGGGCGGCTACTTCTTCCCGTTGGGCCTCTCGCGCGACATAGTGCGAGTCGACATACTCATCGAGAATTCCGATGAATTCCGCCACGATGCGATCGCCCTTCAGCGTGGTGAACAAGCGTCCATCCACGTAAACCGGAGCCTTTGGTTCTTCGAACGTTCCGGGCAGCGAGATGCCGATGTTGGCATGCTTCGATTCTCCGGGACCATTGACCACGCAGCCCATAACAGCCAGCTTCATTTCCTCCACGCCGACGTAGCGCTGCTTCCAATTCGGCATTTGCTCGCGTAGATAAGTCTGAATCTGCTCGGCCATTTCCTGGAAGAAGGTGCTGGTAGTGCGTCCGCAGCCGGGGCAGGCGGTGACTTGGGGCGTAAAGCTGCGAATGCCCATGGATTGCAGAATCTGCTGTGCCACGCGCACTTCTTCCGTGCGATCTCCGCCGGGAGCAGGAGTGAGCGAGACCCGAATCGTGTCGCCGATTCCCTCTTGCAGCACCACGCCCATCGCGGCAGCAGATGCTACGACGCCTTTTGCGCCCATGCCGGCTTCGGTAAGACCAAGATGCAGCGGATAATCGCAGCGCGCAGCGAGCGCGCGGTATACATCGATTAGATCCTGCACGCCGCTGACTTTTGCGCTGAGAATAATCTGGTCGGGACGCAGACCGAATTTTTGCGCCAGGTCGGCGGAGTTCAGCGCGCTCACCACCATCGCTTCCATCGTCACTTCACGCGCGTCCTTCGGCTCGACCAAAGCGGAATTCTCGTCCATCATTTTGGTGAGCAGAGTCTGATCGAGCGAGCCCCAGTTCACACCGATGCGAACCGGCTTTTGATACTTCACCGCGACCTCGATCATGGTGCGGAAATTCGAGTCGCCGGTCTTGCCAATGCTGGCATTGCCCGGGTTGATGCGGTATTTGGCCAGATCGCGGGCGCACTCGGGATACTTCGTCAGCAGCACGTGGCCGTTGTAGTGGAAGTCGCCGATGATGGGGACGCGAATTCCCTGCCGATCGAGTAAATCCACAATGCGCGGAACCGCCGCCGCCGCCTCTTCGTTGTTGACCGTGACGCGGACCAACTCAGAACCGGCTCGGGCAAGCTCCGCACACTGTCGCACTGTGCCGAGAATATCCGCCGTGTCAGTATTGGTCATCGACTGCACCACGATGGGTGCATCCGAGCCGACGCGCACTCCGCCGACGGTGACGGTTACGGTTTTCCTGCGGGGGATCATAGCCATATAATCCTATGATTTTAACATGCAATGAGAGCTCTCTTCTAAGCGGTAGTGTCCCAAATTCATCAACCACCAAGGACACAAATTCTCACGAAGGAACGGCGTTTAGGTTTCCTTCGTGTACCTTCGTGCCCTTGGTGGTCAAATTAGGACACTACCTTCTAAGCAGTTACGACAGCTTCCCTGAGGACGTTTGTAACGATCTCCTTCTTCAACTCACTATCTTCGTAAGCGGTACTACTCGGTCGCTGCTAGGATCCGACCAGGCAGACGATTAACGAATTCGAGGTGAGCGGGATGCCGTCAAGTTTCCGAAGCCTGCTGTTACTCGTAGCAATTGCAGCCTCAATCTCGTCCGCAGCATTTTGCCAGCAGCGACCTTATCGTGGAAGCATTCACTGGGCCGTGGTTCTCTGTAAATTTTCTGACAGCCCCACGCCTCCGCACGACATTCATTACTTCGAGCAAATGATTCTCGATCGCGGCACTAAGGGACTGGCGGACTATATCGACTCCGTATCTTACGGTGAAGCCAATCTGGAGGGCTCGACGGTGAAGGGCTGGTTCACGGAACCGCAGACCTTCGCTGAGGAACACGCCCTGACAAATCGAAAACAAAGGCTCAAAGATTGCCTTGCCGCCGCAGCTGCCGACCCCGATCATCCCTTTACTCCGGCGGCTGGCTACCGGGCTTATGTCATCACCTCCCCGCCAGTCGATCAGGTGGGCTTCGAAGATTGCTGTTCGCCGGACGGAGATAACGCCGCACTGCCGGAGTTTGCCCATGAGTTTGGCCACGGCATCAATCTCGAACATTCATTCTCCAACGATCCCGATTATCACAACGCGTGCTGGTCGCAGATTGGGGAATACGGCAATCAGTGGGATCTAATGAGTGCGGCGCATATTTATGTCGATCCCACGCACGATTGGGGAGGTGGGCCACCGTTCCTCGACGCTTACCATCTGGATGAAATGGGCTGGCTGGGGCAGTCTCGTGTGTTCACGCTGGGAACCAACGGCATCCTTGCCGGTACCGTGAACATAGCCGCCCTGACTCACCCTGAAGATTCCGGCTATCTGCTGGCGCGAGTTCCCTTCGACAGCCACGATCCATTTAACTACTACACCATCGAATATCGCACGGTCGACAGCTGGGACAATGGTATTCCCGCCAATATTGTTCTGATCAACGAGGTAAAGTTGAATGCGAAGAATAATCTGTATCAGACCTTCCTCATTCGCGGGCCGGGCACGGTTAAGACCTGTCCGGTTTGCAGTCCCGCCATCACCACGTCATGCTCTCATGACGATGGCGCGCCCAACCAGACCATTGATACCAACGGCGTGAAAATTACGGTCGAGAGCACTGGCGCGACGCATGCGACGGTAAGCGTCAGCACGAAATTTGCTTTGCCCTGCATTCAGGGCTACGTGTGGAGGCAGGCAACGTCGATTGATCGTGCCTGCGTAACCCCGGCCGCTCGCGAACAAGCTACGAACGACAATGCTGCCGCCGGTTCCCGCCGGGCGCCGGGTTGGGACAATTGCCGGCAGGGCTATGTTTGGAGGCAGTCGGATCCAAGCGATCATGTCTGCGTAACGCCCGAAACTCGGACGCAAACTCAATCCGACACGGCAGAGTCCTACGACTACGTTGATCAGAATGTTGTCACCTACGGGCCGAATACTTGCAAAATCGGATATGTTTGGAGGAGCATCGACGACAAGGATTATGTCTGCGTTTCCTACGCCAGTAGCGCTCAGGCTCAGGCCGATGACGCCGCTGCGGGGTCGCGTCACGAACATGATTCCGACCGTTGCATCGAGGGCTACGTTTGGCGCGAGGCTTTTCCCAAGGACCATGTTTGTGTCACCCGCGAGGTCTATAACCAAACTCAGAGCGACAATGCAGACGGATGGTCGCACGTCGAGAAACACAATTCGTGACGGCGGAGGCAGAAATCATGAAACAGCGCATTAGTTTTTTTACGCTTGTGGTATTGCTCGCGATGGGCGCAACTGCGGCACAACGATCCGCTTCCCCGCAACAGCAGGCCGCTGCTCAGGCAAAGCCTTCGTCACCGCCGGCGACGGAAACCCATGGTACGCATGATGACGAGAAAAATACGGTGGGCGAGATATCTGAAGATGTTGCGCAGGTCCGCTTCCAGAAACTTGGGTATCGAGATTTCGGCTCGTGGACGCGAAACGGCGATCACCTGGAAAACACAGCGACCAAAGACGGCAAGAGCTGGAAGCTGCGCATCCACGTGACGACTGGAGCCATGGAAGAAACGGTGGTATCGGCCCGGCGCTAGTTGACTACGGCAGCCGATCCATCAAGCCCGGCAGCGTCTTCATCAGATCGTTGTAGATCACCATTACGGCAAAGAGCACCAGGAAAACGAAAGCCGCCTGGTAGACGCGCTCTTTGATGCGGAGGCTGACGTCGCGCCGCATGAGGCCTTCGATGAACAGGAAGAGGATCACGCCGCCGTCGAGAATCGGGATGGGCAGTAAGTTAAAGATGCCAAGGTTGAGGCTGATCCCGGCGGTCAGCTCCATCAGCGGGGTCCAGCCCTTTTGCTTGGCCGCGTAACCGGCATCTTGAGCAATTCCGATTGGTCCAGAAACCATGCGCGGCGAAACTTTACCCTGCACGATCTTCTTTGCCAGTTCAAGAATGAGCAGCGAATACTTCTTGTTTTGTTCCAGGGACAAGGCGAAGGCCTGTCCGAAGGGCAGAGTGGTGACCCGCATTTCGCTCTTGTTTAGAAATCCCAGCCGGTATCTTTTTTCTTTCGGGTCTTCTGTCTTGGCATATACCGGACTCATCTGGAAATTCAAAGTCTGGCCACCACGATTCACCGTAAGATCGACCGGCTTCTCTTTCGTCTGCTGCAGTTGGTCGATCATGGATTCGATCGAAAGCAGCGGCTGGCCGTCCAGAGCGATGATACGGTCGCCTTCTTTCATGCCTGCTTTGGCAGCGGGAGTTCCGTCTTCAATCTGATCTACGATGACCGGCTCTTCCGGAAACCATCCGGCCGAACCGACTTCGTTGGAAGTCACGGCCTGGGGAACGATGGTCTTCTGAAAGGTTTGATCTCCGCGCTGGATGGTGACCGTAAGCGGCTGGTTCGCACTGAGCATCACGCGCGGCTGCAGTTGTTCCCACGTAGGGTTGTCAATGCCATCGACTTTTACGATGCGGTCGCCAAGACGCAGGCCCGCTTGCGCGGCTGGAGAATCGTGCTTCACTCCAGCGATCACCGCCGGCTGGTCGCGGAAGACCGGATACTCGTAATGCACCATATAAACCGTGGTCAGCAGAACGATGGCCAGCAGAATATTCATCGATGGGCCGGCAATCGCGATGAGGAAGCGGTGCCAGCGCGAGTGCGACATGAACTCGCCGGGATCGCCGGTGCGCTCGTCCATGGGATTTTCGCCGCTCATCTTTACGTAGCCACCGAGCGGCAGAATGTTGATGCGGTAGTCGGTGTCGCCTTTGCGAAAGCCGATCAGCCGCTTGCCGAAGCCGATGGCAAACTGCTCCACGCGCACACCCAGCAGCTTGGCCACGGCATAGTGGCCGAACTCATGGATCAGAATCATGAAGCCAAGAACCACAGCGACGGCGGCGATCGAGATCAGAATGTCGGACATAAAAGATGTAGGAAAAAAACTCCCCCGTTAGATTACTTGCACGAACTAAACCACAGACGTGGCCCGCGGACTTCGTTTCATGCTGATCACTCTATCTTGAACATATCGGCGGGTCTCGGCGTCGGCTTCAAGCACCTGCTGAATAGATTCCATGGGCCCTGAATTAGATGCGGAAAGAGCGTCTTCGATCATCCTGGGAATATCGTTAAATCCGATGCTGCCCTCAAGAAACGAAGCCACCGCGACCTCGTCCCCGGCATTCAGTGCAACGGTTTTCGCCCCGCCCGCTTCCGCCGCTTGATACGCCAAACGCAGACAGGGGAATTTTTTCATGTCGGGAGGCACGAAGTCCAGATGACGCAGGTTACCCACCGAAAAGCGCATATCCGACTGAATTCGATCGGGATATGTTAGCGCATACAAGATGGGCAGCCGCATGTCGGTCACCGAAAACTGAGCAATTATGCTGCCATCGATAAACTCAACCATGGAATGAATGGTCGATTGGGGATGGACAATCACTTCCACTTTCGCCGGGGGCAAGTGAAATAATCTGCACGCCTCGATCACTTCGAAGCCTTTGTTCATCAGCGTCGCAGAGTCGATGGTGATGCGCTTCCCCATCTTCCAAGTGGGATGATTCAGTGCCTGCTCGACCGTGATGGAGTCAAAATCCGAGCGTGGCGTGTTCAGAAACGGGCCGCCTGATGCAGTCAGCCAGATGCGTTCCACTTCCTCCATGCGTCCGGCCCGCAAGCACTGATGAACTGCATTGTGTTCGCTATCGATGGGAAGCAAGGGCTTGCCCTGACGCCGGGCTTCGGCTGTGATCAATTCTCCCGCAGCGACCAGACATTCTTTATTGGCGACGCCCACTGTCTTTCCAGCTTTCACGGCTTCGTAGGTTGCTTCCAGTCCGGCGACGCCGACGATGGCGCTGACTACGAAGTCGGCATCGCGGTGCGTGGCGACTTTCACATTACCGGCGGGTCCGTAAACAACTTCGACTTCGCTGAGGCCGGCTTGCTTGAGCCGGGAGCGCAACACACCGGCATCGGATTCTGCGGCAATCGATATCATGCGCGGACGCCAGCTTCGCGCCTGCTCGAATGCGGCATCCAGATTTGATCCCGCGGCCAGCGCGATAATCTGAAAGCGATCGGGATAAGACTCGACCACGCTTAGCGTGCTGCGTCCGATGGAACCGGTGGAACCGAGGATGGAGATGCGTTTCATTCGTAAGTTTTTGAAAACTACACCTGCGCTCATTTCGCCGCGGTCAGGGCCAGGTTGTAGCGGTCGATCCAATCTCTTTGTTCACTCGTCTCCGGTACGGGTAATCCGCGAGCAGCCGAAACCGAATCAACCGCCGCGCCCGGGCTCATTCCATTCTTGACAAGCAGGCAAGCTGCGACTAACCCCGCGCGTCCGATTCCCTGCCGGCAATGTACAAGCACATTCTTTCCAGCGGACAAGTCGGCTGCTACCGTTTCCAAAACTTCAGACCACTTTGCCTCTGATCTTGGGATTTGTCGGTCGGGAATTGGAAATGAAAGGAACTGCATTCCGTGCTGTAGAACCTCAACAGGCTCGTTGCGAAGCTCCAAATCCCTCTGCTCCTCCGGAGTCAGTAAAGAGAGAACTGTTCGAATTCCGGCTCGGCTCCAGCTAGCGATGTCATCCTCTAACCAATCGCCGCCGCGGGGACGGGGAGCTAGAGCTAACTTGCCTGGCCAGGTTCCGTCCAGCCAATAAAGATCCTTTGGCATATCTAAGTCTCATCCTTCAC
>Ga0302319_10006406_pt1 | contig 23376 bp, 15 predicted proteins | sample Bog_T0_2_FD_203319 | JGI IMG/M metagenome (GOLD analysis project Ga0302319, IMG submission 203319) | Peat permafrost microbial communities from Stordalen Mire near Abisko, Sweden - Bog_T0_2 | ecosystem: Environmental > Terrestrial > Soil > Wetlands > Peat | place: Sweden: Abisko, Stordalen Mire...
GCTGCCGTAGGCTTTGTAGAACATCTCGAGCTTCTCGCCTCCCGACACCGAGAAGAGGTCCGGCCGCCGGCCCCCATCCAGCCCGGCAAGGAGATAAATCCCCAGCGCAGTGAGATTCGCGTCCGCATGCGGCTCGATGTGCAGGCGCACCCCCTCGAAGCTCCCCTCCGCGTACGGGGAGAAGCTAACGCCCCCCGGGCGCAGCGACCGCATTTCATCCAGCACGCGCCCGACGCTGGCGTGATTGGCCGCCGCCACCTGGAACGGCGCGGACGAGCCGACGCCAGTCTCCATGCCGGCCAACTCGCCAATCATACCCGTGGCCACGTAATACATCGGCGAGGTATCGTACGGGATATTCGGCGACGGCTTGACCCAGCGCAGCCCGGTGTCTTCCCAGGCCATCCCGCGATTCCAACCCCTCATCTGGATGACCGTCAGCCGGCAACGCGGCTGCACCCATCCGAAGGCATTCGCCATCCGCGCAAGCTCCCCGGCCGTCATCCCGTGGACATAAGGCACCGGCAACTGGCCGATGAACGACTTCCAGCGATCCTCCATGCCCGGCCCCTCGACCCGACGGCCCCCGAGTGGATTGGGCCGGTCGAGCACGACGACTTCGATCCCTTTCTCCCCGGCGGCTTCCATGCACTTGGCGAGCGTCGAAATGTAGGTGTAGCTGCGGCAGCCGATGTCCTGCATGTCATATACCAGCGTGTCGATCCCCGCCAGCATCTGCGGCGTCGGCTTGCGCGTCGGCCCGTACAGCGAGTACGCCATCAGGCCCGTGAGCGGATCGCGCCGCGACCCCACGTAGCGCCCGGCTCCCTCCGTCCCATCGAGGCCGTGCTCCGGGGTAAACAGAGCCACCAGCTTGACCCCTGGCGCATGCGCGAGAATGACCCGCGTTTTCACCCCTGCGGAATTGACGCCGGTTTGATTGGTCACCAGTCCGATCCGTTTGCCCTTGAGAGGCGCAAAATCCTCCTGCTGCAACACGTCGATCCCGAGCAGCACCGACGCGCCAGCCCTCGCCGCGCCCGCGAGCAGCAGCATCAACAAAATACAGAGAACGAGATTCTTCTTTCGGCAGTCGAGCATGAGGCGGTAAGTTGGCGATTCTATGGCAAGCTCGATGACCGGTCAACTGCTGCTCACGGGTGTGCCCGGACCCGAACTCGACGCGCAATCCGCCGCGCTCTACCGCGAGGTTCAGCCGGGAGGCTTCATCCTCTTTGGCCGCAACATCAAAACGCCCGTTCAATTGCGCAAGCTCGTCGACGACTTGCGCGGTCTCAGCGCCATCGAGCCGATCATCACCATCGACCAGGAAGGCGGCCGCGTCTCGCGCCTGCGCCTGATCGGCAACGAGCCGCCCAACGCACAGCAATTGCGCGAGCGCGACAGCCTCGAATTGATCGCGCGCCACGGCGCCGTCACCGCGGCCCTGCTGCGGCTCTTCGGCTTCAACCTCGATTTGTGCCCCGTGCTCGACATTTCCTTCGACGACGACGCGGACAACTCCCTGCGGGGCCGCTGCTACGGCGCGAACGTCGCGCAAACGATCCGGAATGCCGGCGCCTTCAACTCCGCCCTGCGCAAAGGCGGCATCGCCAGTTGCGGAAAGCATTTCCCCGGCTACTCCCGCGCCCCGCTCGACGCGCACCACGAGCTCCCTGTCATCCCCCTGGCGCGGCCCGATCTCGACGCGCACGAACTCGCCGTCTTCCGCCATTTCATCCCTGCGGGCAATGAACCCTATGCCGCGCCGGACGCCGTCGACAGCATGATGGTCTGCCACGCCCAATACCCGCATCTGGAGCCGGATGGCCTGCCTGCCTCCCTCTCCCACCGCATCGTCACCGGACTGCTGCGCGAAGAAATGGGCTTTGCCGGCCTCATCATGACCGACGACCTCGACATGGGCGCCATCCTCAACCATTACAGCCTCGAGCAGACCATCCGGCTCGCAATTACCGCCGGCAACGACCTTGCAATGATCTGCCACCGGGTAGACTCCCTGCGCGACGCCAGCGCATTTTTGGACCGGCTCCCGGCGGCGGAACTTGACCGCGCACTCCACTCCGTGGCTAGCTTCAAGCAGCACCTCGCGCCGCCCGACCCCTTTACCGATGAGGAATTCCGCCTCCGCGACGCGGCGGTGTTCCAGCTTCGCGTCGATGCCCTCGGCCCGGAACTGGCCGCGCGGCGCAGCCCGGAAGATGGCAAACGCTCCCCTGTCGAACTCTATTAAATCCAACTCAATGTTACCCTCGATCGAACGCCTCCTCATCATTCAGGACCGCGACCAAAAAATCCGCCTTCTCCGCCTCGAATTAAAAAACCTCCCCGCCGAGCGCGCCGGCCTCGACTCGACTCTCGCCTCCGGCTCCTCCCGCCTCGACGCCGCCAAACTCCGCGCCCGCGAAGTCGAGTTGGAAAAAAAGAAACTCGAAGTCGAGGCCCAGTCCAGGCGCGATTCGATCGCGAAATTCAAGACCCAGCAGTTCCAGACCCGCAAGAACGAGGAATTCCAGGCGCTCACCAACGAGATCAAGCGCTTCGAGGCCGACATCGAGAAAATCGAAGACCGCGAACTCGAATTGATGGAAGAGGCCGAGCAACTCAAAGGCGGTGTCGCCGCCGCGGAGAAAGAGCACGCCGCGACCAAGGCGCACACCGACCGCCAGATCGGCGAGATCGCCGCCAAAGTGCAGGCCATCGAAGCCCAGCTCGCCGAACTCGAAGCCGAACGGACCAAACTGACCGAGGGCATCGACGAGGACTTACTCTACCAATACAACAAACTATTCGTGAACAAAGCCGGCCTTGCCGTCGTCGCCCTCGAGCACGAGACCTGCATGGGCTGCCACATGAAACTGACCACCCAGACCGCCGTCCGGGTCAAAGGCAACCGCGAAATCCTCAATTGCGAGCAATGCGGCCGGATACTGTATTACTCGGAGTAAGTTCTCCTGGCTTACTCGCTCTCCAAAAACAGCCCCAGATCGCTCTTATAGTCAGTCTTAACCTGCGAGGCCTGCACCAGCAGCGCGTGCCCCTCCCGCGGCATCCCTTCCTCGCAGGCGAACACTCCGCTCAACCATTGCCGCTGCGCAGCCTGATCCGGCGCCGTCGCCAGCATGTTTTGAGAGTATACACCGGCCATCGATAGCAGCGTCCCGGGGGGCAGGCTCTTCCACGGGAAAGGCAGCACCCCGAATGGCGTCTGGACGATCAAACCGCTGTCCGTGGCTTTCTTCTGCCCATCGGGCAACCGGCCGCCGGTGCGGTTTACAACGGCGTTCGGGTAACCATAAGTGTTGATATCCTGGATAAGTTGCGCCTTGAACTGGCGCAGCCAGCCCGCCTTCTTGAGCATCGCCGCCTTTTCCTTCTCCCCGTCGGGGGTGGCGACTGCCGCCGCTTGCATCGCCGCCTGAGCCTCGTCGAACCGGTAATCAGCGCAAAGCGCGGCATAGTTCCGTCGCGCATCCGCCAATGCTGCCTGGTCGCGTTGGTTCTCCTCGGCGGCATTCGGCGTCGAAGCAGCGCTCGGCGTCGAAGCAGCGTTCGGCGTGGCAACGGCGCTCGGCTTCGAAGCGGCGCTAGGTTTCGAAGCGGCGCTCGGCTTGGGAACAGGCGTCGGGGTGGCAACGGCGGCCTGGCCGAAGCGGCCTTGCTTGAGATTTTGCTCAATATAGCCAAGCTGGCCTGCCAGTTTCCCTTTCACCCGCGTCCTCATCTCGTCGGCCAGCTTCACTGCGTCGGCCCGCTTGTCCGGCGTATCCGCCGCAACGGCCGCAGCCGCCACTTTCTCGTAAGCAGCCTCATCATCGGCGTACTTCTGCGCAATCGGCTTGTAATCGGCCACCCATTGGAACGGCTCCTTGGGGGTCGAACTCAAATAGAGCGCCAGCAGGCTCCCCGCATCACTGAATCTCCCAAGCGACCAATCCTTGAGCCCGAAGAGCAGCGGCGCGATCGCCTCCACCGAATCCAGCGCGTAAAGGCTTCCCTCCTTCGCCGCTATCGGCCCATTCCCGGCCATCGCCCCGCTCACTTTCGCGAAGAAATTCACCAGCTCGCTATCCGCCGGTTCACTCGAAAAATGGCTCCTCTCCTCGATCACCTTGAACCAGTCCCGCGCCTCCCCCGCATTCTCCTGCAGCAGCGACACAATGCCCTCGTTGAGCGTAACCCAGTTTTGCAGCGGCTGCGTCAAATCCCCGTTGTCCAGTTTCTTGAGCGAGTCCTGCGCCCCCGCGTAATCCCCGGCCACGATCTGTTTGCGGGCGTCGTCGAGTTGCTGGCGCATCTGCTTGGCCGCCTCGCTGTCATCCACGTTCGCGGTTGTTGCATCCCGCGAATTAAAAATCCGGTCACGAAATTTGTAGATCGCGCCCCCGATCCCGAGCAGCAAAAGGATCATCCCCAACACGATCACCCCCGCCGCTTTCTGCTGGCCCGCCCCCTCGACCACAAGGCGCTCTTTGGGCTTGCGCCTGCCGCCGCTCGCCCCGGTGAGCTGGCCGCGCGCGTATTCGAGGTGCTCGATCAATTCCGCGTAGCTTTGATACCGCTGGCCCGGGTCCTTGTGCAGCGTCCGGTTGATCACGTAGGCCGTTGCGCTCGTTACATCCGGCGCGAACGCCTGCAGGCTCACAGCCTTGCTCTTGAGGTGCTTGAGCGCCACCATCGACGCCGTATCCGCCTCGAACGGCGGCCTCCCGGCGATGGCATGGAACAGCGTCCCGCCCAGCGAGTACATGTCGCTTCGAAAATCCTCCGGCTGATGGTCCAGCTTTTCCGGCGCGACATAATAAGGCGTGCCCCAGACCTCGCCCCGCTCCTCCGCCTCGTGCGCGGCGAGCAGCGCCAGCCCGAAGTCCACGATCTTCGCCGTCTGCGCGTCGGCGAAAAGAATGTTGCCGGGTTTCACGTCCCGATGGATCAGCCCCTTCTGGTGCGCGGCCTGCAGGCCCTGGGCCACCTGGATTCCGACCCCCAGCGCCTGGACCTCCGCCACCCGGCCCTGAAGGCTCATCAGGTCATCCAGCGACCCTTTGTCGACAAGCTCCATCGCAATATAGAAGAGGCCGTGATCAGACCCGAACGAGTACACCTTGACCACGTTCGGATGATTCACCGACGCCGTGATCCGCGCCTCACGCTCGAATTTCGCCAGGTACTCCGCGTCCGCCGAATACTCCTTGCGCACCACCTTCAGCGCCACCAGCCTGTCCAGGTTCGTATCCAGCGCCTTGTAAACCGCTCCCATCCCTCCCGACCCGAGCACCTCGACCAGCGTAAAGTTCTTCAACTGCGTGCGGGCGCGGATTGCCGTCCCGCAGATCGGGCAATGGACCTTCGCAAATGGCTCAAGGTCTCCGACGTCCAGCAGCGTCGCGCAATTGGTGCAAGGCTGCAGCAGCGCCTCCTCTCCACGCGCGCTCGCCGCGGGCGCAGGGCCTTCCTGCCCGGCCGGGGGCGCCGGCTTGCTCGGGGGGGATTTATCGGATTCTTCGGCCATGGGCGGGGCTAAGTGGGTAAGATTACCATTGGCTCCCGCCGCATTTCCACCTTTCATTCAGGCAGATGCCGGAGTACCGAGTCGATGCGCGCGCCGCCGGGGATCGGCTGGACCGTTTCCTGACGGCGCAATTGCCCCACCTGTCGCGTTCGCGGCTTCAAACGCTCATCAAGGATGGCCACGTCTCGCTCAACGGAAAACCGGCAAAGCCGGGAGACAAAGTGAGAACGGGCGCGCTGGTCGCCCTAACGGAACCGCCCGCCGAGCCCACCCTGCTCGAGCCCGAGGATATCCCCCTCAATATCCTCTTCGAGGACTCCGACCTCCTGGTTCTCAACAAACCCCCGGGGATGGTGGTGCACCCCGCCGCGGGCCACTCGCGCCACACGCTCGTCCATGCCCTGCTGGCCCATTGTGAGACACTCTCGGGCATCGGCGGCGAGCAGCGCCCCGGCATCGTCCACCGGCTGGACAAAGACACAAGCGGATGCCTGGTCGTAGCCAAGAACGACCTCGCCCACGCTCATCTCTCCCGCCAATTTGCCGGCCGCTCGGTGACGAAAATATACCTCGCGTTGGTCCAGGGTTACTTTGCCGGGACGCGCAGCGGCATCATCGACAACCTGATTGGACGCCACCCGGTCGACCGCAAAAAAATGGCCGTCATCGACCGCGGCGGCCGGGCCTCGCGCACCACCTGGCGAGTCCTCCAGGAGTTGCCCGGCATGGGAACTCTTCTGGAATGTACGCTGCACACCGGCCGCACGCATCAAATCCGGGTGCATGTGAAACACCTCGGCCATCCGCTGCTGGGCGATGCGCTTTACGCCCCGCGCCTGGCCGGTCATTTCCCCCGGCAGATGCTTCATGCCTGGAAGCTCGGTTTTACCCATCCCCGCACCGGCGTCCCGATGCATTTTAGTTCCCCACTGCCCGAGGATTTCATATTGGCGGGAGTGCGTCTTCCGGCCAATCCATGAACGATTTTCAAAAAGCCCTCGATTTAACCGCCGCCTCGCTGCGCAAGCTCAGCCAGACCGGCTCGAACCTGCGCGGCTCGCGCGAGTCCCTCCGCCGCCTGGCCGCCACGCGCCCAAAGCCCGTGCCCGCGCCCGAGGCCACTCCTGTCCACCCCGTCCACCCCTCTCCCGAGGTTTTCCCAACCACCGGCGCAACCAAACTCGAGCGCATCGAGCAATTGCGCGCCGCCGTAGCCCCCTGCGCGAAGTGCCCCCACCTCGCCCGCACCCGCACCCAAACGGTCTTCGGCGTCGGCGACATCGACGCGCGGATCATGTTCGTGGGCGAGGCCCCGGGCGCCGACGAGGACCGCCGGGGCGAGCCCTTCGTCGGCCTCGCGGGCCAATTGCTCACGAAGATCATCGAAACCATGGGCGTAAAGCGCTCCGATGTCTTCATCGCAAACGTCCTCAAATGCCGCCCTGACATGCCCCCGGGCGCCTCAGGCAACCGCCGCCCATCTGCCGCCGAAATGCAAACGTGCCTCCCCTACCTGCGCGCCCAGATCGAGATCATCAAGCCCGCCGTCCTCGTCGCCCTCGGTTCCGTCGCCATGGAAGGCCTGCTGGGCGCCGTCGAGCCCATGGCCCGGCTGCGCGGCCGCTGGCACGAGTTCCAGGGTATCCCGCTCATGGCCACTTACCACCCCGCATATCTCCTAAGAAACCAATCCCTTACCGAAAAGCGGAAGGTTTGGGAGGATATATTAATGGTAATGGAGCGTGTAGGCCTCCCAATCAGCGAAAAACAGCGCGGCTATTTTTTGAAATAACCCCCTCATGCCGGCGCCGCATCCTCCGCCTCCGCCCACCACTCTCCGTTTGTTCCTCTCCGCCTTGCGCCTGGGCCTGACCTCCTTTGGCGGGCCGGTGGCCCATCTCGGCTATTTCCGCGAGGAGTACGTCGCGCGCCGGCGCTGGCTGGATGATCCCGCCTACGCCGACCTGGTTGCCCTCTGCCAGTCTTTGCCCGGCCCGGCCAGCAGCCAGGCCATCTTCGGGATCGGCCTTGCCACCAGGGGCCTCGCCGGCGGACTGGCTTGCTGGGTCGGTTTTACCCTCCCCTCCGCGCTCATCATGATGGCCTGCGGTTACTCCGCCGCATCCATGGGCGCCCTCCCTCATGCCGGATGGCTGGCCGGCCTCAAGATCGCCGCAGTGGCCGTGGTGGCCCAGGCTGTCTGGGCAATGGGTACGCAGCTTTGCACCGACCGCTCCCGCGTCACCATGGCTCTGCTCGCCGCCGCCGCAATGCTCTTGCTGCCCATCAACTCCATGCCCCTGCTGGTCATCCTCGCGGGCGGCTTGCTCGGCTGGGCGCGCTATCGCCGCATTCGCGTCCCGACCAACCCCGCCCCCCTCCCCTTTACCGTCAGCCACGCTCGCGGCGCGGCCGCCCTGCTCCTCTTTGTGCTGCTCCTGTTTCTGCTGCCGCTCGCCGCCTCCTCCACTCATTTGCGCGGCCTCGAGTACTTCAGCGGCTTCTACCGCGCCGGCGCTCTCGTTTTCGGCGGCGGCCACGTGGTCCTGCCGCTGCTGCAATCCCAGGTGGTCCGCCCCGGATGGGTGGACAATGAAAGATTCGTTGCCGGTTACGGCCTGGCCCAGGCGTTGCCGGGTCCGCTGTTTTCATTTGCCGCTTACCTTGGCGCCGCGGCCAGGCAGGCCCCCAACGGCTGGCTGGGCGCCCTCATCTGCCTGCTCGGCATTTACCTCTCCCCGCTCCTGGTGATGGCCGGCGCAATCCCCTTTTGGGAAACCCTCCGCCGCACCCGTTCCGCCCAAGCCGCTCTCAGGGGCGCCAACGCCGCCGTAACCGGAATTCTGCTGGCCGCCCTCTACGATCCCTTATGGCAGACCGCGGTCCACTCCGCACGCGACCTGGCCCTGACTCTGCTCGCCTTCGCACTCCTCTACGTCTGGAAGTTCCCCTCGTGGCTCATCGTGTTGCTGGCGGCATTGGCGGGCCACGCGTGGCTCAGGCAATAGGAAATTCGAAATTCAAATTTCCTCCACTGCTTGCAACATGCCTTGAACCGCGTACCGTCCTGACGCATATCTCTATGGTGAATCAGACGGCTCCGCCCGAAGCGCCACCCCTCATCCAGGCTCACAACGATGTAGCCGCCATCGATCAACTGGGCGCTGTCGCCGCGCGGATGCGCCAGCAACTCGCCCGCGTAATCATTGGCCAGGAGGAAGTCGTCGAACGCCTGCTCATCTCGATCTTTGGCCGCGGCCATGCCCTGCTCATGGGCGTCCCCGGCTTGGCCAAGACGCTACTGGTGCGCTCGCTGGCCGATGCGATGTCCCTTCAGTTCAGTCGCATTCAGTTCACCCCGGACCTAATGCCCTCGGACATTACCGGCACCGAGATTCTCCAGGAGACCGACCAGCCCGGCCGGCGGCGCTTCGAGTATGTCAAGGGACCGATTTTTGCCAACGTCGTGCTGGCCGATGAAATCAACCGCGCTCCGCCCAAGACCCAATCCGCCCTCCTCGAGGCCATGCAGGAGCATCGCGTGACCGCCGGCGGACACCTCTACCACTTGCCCTCGCCCTTCTTCGTGCTGGCCACGCAAAACCCGATCGAGCAGGAGGGCACTTACCCGTTGCCAGAGGCGCAGCTGGACCGTTTCATGTTCCTAATCCACGTCGGCTATCCCGAGGCCGCCGAGGAAGGGCGCATCGCGCGCGAGACCACCGGTGGCGCCACGGCCGTACTCGATAAGACCATCGACGGCGAGCAGATCATCCACTTCCAGGAAGTCGTGCGCCGGGTGCCCGTGCCCGATCATATTTACGATTTCGTCGTCGACCTCGTCAGGCGCTCCAGGCCCGGGACCGCGACCGCGCCGGGGTGGATTCGTGACCTGGTAACCTGGGGCGCCGGCCCGCGGGCCGTGCAATATTTGATCCTCGGCGCCAAAGCCCGCGCTGCCCTGCAAGGCAGTTACCTGGTCCGGATCGAGGATATCGAGGCCCTGGCCGAGCCCGTCCTCGTTCATCGCATCCTGACCAGTTTTCATGCCGAATCGGAGGGCATCACCAGCCGCGACATCATCAAGCGCTTGTTGGATGAAGCCCGGACAGATGCCCGCGTGTGAAACGCTCCGAGCTCGTCGACCCAAAAGCCGTCGCGCGGCTGATGCGTGCCCAGGTTCACGCGCGCCTGCCCATGGCCGGCAACATGTCCGGCCTGCACAAGAGCCCGCACAAGGGATCGAGCGTCGAGTTCGCGGAGTACCGCAAGTATGTCCCCGGCGACGACGTCCGCCTCATGGACTGGCGGGTTTACGCACGGACCGACCGCTTCTATCTCAAGGAATTCGAGGCCGACACCAACCTGCGCGCCTGGTTCGCCCTCGATTGCAGCGCGTCGATGGGCTACGCGAGCCACGGCTCGAGCAAGCTGGATTACGCCCGCCGCATGGCCGCCACGCTCGCCTACATGCTCGTCCAGCAAGGCGACGCCGTCGGTCTGACCTGTTTCGCCGAGAAGACATTTCTGGACATCCCCGCCCGCCGAAACGCCGCGCACCTCGGTAATATCTTTGAGGGCCTCAGCCGGTTGAAACCCAAAGGCCATACCGCGCTCGCGCCGGCGTTGCACGCACTGGCCGAGAGAATCCCCCAGCGCGGCCTGGTCCTGATTTTCTCGGATTTCTTCACGCCCGTGGAAGAATTGCTCCCCTGTTTCCAGCATTTGCGTTTCCGCAAGCACGACCTGGCCGTCTTCCACCTCCTGGACCCTGCCGAGTTGAATTTCGACTTCACCCATCCCACCCGCTTCGTCGATCTTGAAACGCAATCCGCCCTCCTGGCCGAGCCCGAGATCATGCGCTCCCAATACTTCGACGCATTGAACCGTTACCTGGACGATCTGAAGACCGGATGCCGCGAATTCAAGACCGAATACCGCCGCGTAGTAACCGACGAGGATTACGAGCAGGCAATCTCCCAGTTCCTGGTGGAAAGATCGCGAAAGAAGTAAGTTCCAAAATGCCTATGATTGATCCCGACATGCACGCGCCGCTGCAATGTAGCCATGGGCCGGTGGTCCATGCGGGGGTTGACGACGCGACTCACACGCCATGTTCCCAAGGCAATGGAATTAATCTGTCCTGTATACGGCGTCTCCCCCCGCATGGGCCACCGGCCCATGGCTACAACGCTTCGCGAAGAGCCGCCGTTGCTTTTTACATCCTGCTTTTATTGCTCACCCCCCTCGCCCATGCCGCCCCCGCCACCGCCAACCTCGTCCCCGCTCTAGGCTGGGACCTGAAAAAACAAGGCGGCTTCCCGACATCGATTGCCGTCGACGCCTCAGAAAATGTCTGGGTCGGAACCGAAGGCAACGGCCTATGGAATTACGACGCAGCCAAAAAACAATGGACTCAATTTACAGCCAAAGACGGCCTGGGAGACGACTGCGTCTACGCCCTCGCCGTAGATAAACTCAACCGCGTCTGGGCCGGCCATCTCAATCACGGAGTCAGCGTCTATAACGGGGATAAGTGGCGTAACTACGGCCTTGTCGACGGCCCGATCGGCGACCGCGTATTTGCAATCGCCATATCCCCAAAAGACAGCGACGTCTGGATAGCCACCGACTTGGGCATCGCCCGTTACTCGGAAAAGCGCCAGGACTGGGATTACTACACCCGCGCATCCGGCCTGCCCTCGGATCAAATCCAATCCATCGCCTTCGATAGCAAGGGGCAAGTTTACGCGCGCACGCAATGTACTGGCGTCGCTATCGCCGGCCCGGATGATAACTATACAAAATGGCGGTCCCTGACTGCGCCCGATTCCAATCCGGCGGCGGCTGCCGGTCCCGACGTCGTGAGCGATCTCATCAACAAACTCCAGTCCGGCTACAGAAATTCCGGAGCCGAGGCGCGCTCTTTCGTGGAGCATGGCGAATTGGAAGTGCTGGCCAATGTCGATAAGCCGGGCGCCGCACTCATCCGCTACACTTTGATTGTGCCCAACCAACCTCCGCTCTTTGCCGCTTACGATGAATTCGCCGGCGGCCTGCTGACTCTCGACAACGCACCTCCGTTCAAACCCATCGTCAGCGGCACAAACAATCCAACTCCCAAGCTTCCCGCCCCCGCCCCCCCCCCGGCGCTCGATGACGCCAAACCCCTCGCCGCTCGCCTCGGAAAGCTGACCCGGCAAATCGCCCCCGGCGAAGCCTTCTATCTCGCGGATGACTGGCGCACCCAGGGCGACTGGATCGGACGCTACGGCAGCGGGTATGTCAAACTTTGCGGCATGGCGCTGTACGGCGACCAGGATTACGCACTCGAGCCCGGTTATGAAGTAAGCCTTCAACTCGGCCCCCATCATGAAGCAAGCTCCCCCGCCTGGCATCACGACAATGACTCAAGCGACGACCTCCGCAGCCTTTATGACCCAACTCTGGAGCATCGCCGCGACGCCCAGGAAAGCGACGGCAGCGAGGACTCGAAGACTTACCCGCAATCCTACGACGGCCCGGACCTATGGGTTCGAACAAAAGTCCCCGACGGCGTCCAATGCCTGAGCCTTTACTTCTTCAACGACGATGCGCACGCCAACGCCAGCAGCAAGTATCGCGATTACGACGTGCAGGTCTTTCCCGCCACCCAGGACGACACCAAACTGCAAACCGCCGCGCCCCTGGCGCGAACCCGCGTCACCGATTTCTGGGGCGGCGTCTACAAGCAATTCCTCGTGCGCGGCCCCGCCGCTTACATCGTGCGCATTGGCCGCAACGGCAGTGTCGGGACCAGGTTGCAAGCGGTCTTCCTGGATCGCGTCACCGGCGATGCGTCGGACAATCCGGGCCAGCTTCCAGGCTTCGGTTTCGACTCCTCGCTTTATCAACCTCCGGACGAGCCCTCCGATTATCACCCGACGCCGCTCACCGACGCCGCCGTCAACCTCTGGACCCAGCTCGACGACGCCCTCTCGCTCCGCGGCGCCGTCGGCTTGCAAATGCCCTTCCGCATCTGGTGTTACCGCGCCGCGATCGCCGGCCAGGCTCCTGCCGAACTCCTCGAGCGCTGGCGCTGGCAAATCTCCATCTGGATTCCGGAAGACCGCAAGAAATTCGACGATGCAATAAAGGCGGCTAGGGACGCGGCCAAGTGAGCCCAAGAAACATGAGAAACATTCAACAGGCCGCGAAATTCGAAATTCGAAATCAGAAACTCGAAATTAATCATGCGGGCAACGCCCGCATCCGATACTTCGAATTTCGAATTTCGAATTTCGAATTTCGCGGCGCGTTTCGCGCCGCATGACTTTTCTCCAGCCCTACCTGCTCTGGCTCCTCCCCTTCGCCGCGCTGCCGATCTTAATCCATCTGCTCAACCGGATGCGGTTCCGCACCGTCCATTGGGCGGCGACGAACTTCCTCTTTTCCGCAAACCGCGCCTCGACCCGCTACTCGCGCTTGCGCCAACTCCTGCTGCTCGCCTGCCGGGTGTTGGCCCTGCTGGCCATGCTCCTCGCCGTGGCCCGTCCGCTCGCCGGCGGCTGGGCCGGTTGGATGCTCTCGTCCTCCCCGGACGTCGTCCTGATCCTCATGGATCACTCCGCCAGCATGGAAGCGCGCGACGCCCAGACCGGCGTGACGCGCCGCCAGCAGGCCCTCGACGAGCTGGCCGCAGCCGCCGCAGTCTACGGCAGCCGCACCCGGTGCGTGCTCTTCGAGAATGTGCTCCGCACCCCACAGGAGGTGGCGCAACCCGCCCTCCTGCCGCACCTGCCCAGCCTCGGGCCCACAGATACCTCGGCCGATATGCCGGCACTCTTCGACGCCGCGGCAAACTGGCTCGTCCGCAACCGCGCTGGCCTCGCCGAAGTCTGGATCGCCTCCGACCTCCAACGCAGCAACTGGCAGCCCGAGAGCCCGCGCTGGCGAACGCTTTCCACGCGCCTCGCCGCCTTGCCCGAAACCGTGCGCGTGCGGCTGCTCGCCCTCTCCGGGCGCTCCACTCCCAATGCCTCCGTCACGCTGGTGAGCGCCGCCCGCCAGACGCACACGGCGAATCCCTCGCTCGACCTCGTCTTCGATATCCGGCGTTCCGATTCCGCTCCCGCGACGCTCCCGCTCTCGATCTCCCTGGACGGCGTGCGTTCGCATCTCGATCTGCCCGTCGACGGCCCAAGCACCCGTGTTCACCATTCCCTCCCGCTCGACCCGGCTCGCGATTCCGGCTTCGGCAGCATCCGGCTTCCGCCCGACGGCAACGACCGCGACAACGCTGCTTACTTCGTCTATTCCCCTCCCCCCTCCCTGCACATCGCCGCAGTCGGTCCCGACGACCCGAGCCGGCGATGCTTGCTCGCCGCCGCCGACCCTTTCCCCGACGATCCCAAAATCTCCTGCGACACCATCGAACAGCCTGGCTCTGACATCGATTGGGACAAATACGCCCTGGTCCTCTGGAGCGCGCCGCTGCCCACAGGCACACTCGCAAGTCACCTCGAACATTTCGCCCAAGCCGGCGGCGTCCTGATTTTCTTTCCCTCGTCCGCTCCAGACGGCAATTCATTCGCAACCGCCTCCTGGGGCGACGCGAAAATCGCCCCCGCCGGCCAGCCATTCCGTATCACCCATTGGGACGAGCAGGACGGCCCGCTCGCCGACTCCGAGTCCAGCACGCCGCTTGCCGTGCCAGCGCTGCAAGTGGTACGCGCGAAGGCCATCTCGTCCGGCGGCGAACTCCGTGCTGTGTTCGGCGACAACCAGCCCTTCCTCACCGAGCGCCTCCTGGGCAAGGGCCGCGTCTATTTCTGCGCCACGCTCCCGCAGGCCGATTGGTCCACGCTCGACGATGGGCGCGTGCTGGTCCCGATGCTCCAGCGCATTCTTCAACAGGGGGCGAAGCGTTTCGCAGCCGGTTCGTTCCTCGACGCCGGCGATACCTCGCTCATCGACAACCCCGCCGGCTGGACCAGCCTCGACTCCCCCACGCCGCAAGACATTCGCTCCCAGGCCGGCGTTTACCGCAACGGCTCGCGCATGGTCGCCGTCAATCGCCCAGCCGACGAAGACGACCCGGATCGCATCGCCCCGGACACCTCCCGCCGGCTCTTCGCCCCGCTCAACACTTTCTTCTTCGCGGAACGCGGCGCCGCCGGCTCCCGGAGCTTGCAGGGGGAAATCTGGCGCACGCTGCTTTTTGCAATGCTCATTTTCCTCGTCGGCGAAAGCTTCCTCTCTCTCCCGCCCGCGCGCCGGCCTTCGATGCATGAGCCCCTCTCAAAAACGCCCTCCCGCCCCGCCCCGGTCGAGCCGGCCCGGTCATGAACACCCACTGGTCATTCTCCGCCTCGCCTCCGGTCGCGGCCTTCGCCGTCGCCGGATGGATCGCCTGTGTCTGGATGGCCGCCCTGCAATGGCGGCGGCGCGGCGGCGGCGCTCCCCTGGCGGCCATCGAGGCCACGCGCGTGCTCGCGGTGAGCCTGGTCTGCCTGGCGCTTTTCAAGCCGGAGATCGTCCAGGAAATTCCGCATATCGAGCAGCCCAAGGTCGTCGTCCTGCGCGATCTCTCCGGCAGCATGGCCACCCGCGATGTCCGCGATCTCGACGGCACCGTACGCACGCGCGCGCAATGGCTGGCGGCCAACTCGCCCTCGGAGCGCCGGCAGCCCCTCAACGCCCGCTGGCAGCCCCTCGCCGCGAGGGGCCAGCTTGCCATCGAGGACTTCGGCGCTCCGCCCCCGCCCGATTCCCCTCAAGAAGAAGGCACTGACCTGGACGCCGCCCTCTCCCGCGTGCTCGCCCGCACCGAAAACCTCAAAGCCGTTCTCGTCCTCTCCGATGGCGATTGGAACCTCGGCCAATCCCCCCTCGTCGCAGCCGCGCAATACAGCGCCCGCGCGATCCCTGTTTACAGCGTCGGCATCGGCAGCGAGACACCGCTCCCCGACCTCATCCTCGATCACTCCGATGTTCCCGCCTACGGCCTTCTCGGCGATCAAATCACCATCCCATTCCACATCCGCAGCCATCTCTCGCGCGAGGTCCGTTCCCAGGTCATCCTCTCTGATTCCAATGGCGAGGCCACCCGCAAGCCCCTCACCATCCCGGCGTTTGGCGAACTCGCCGATTCCCTTGTCTGGGCCCCCGCGGCCCCGGGCGATTACAATCTCGACCTCCACCTCCCCGTCGAGCCCGACGAAGCCATCCGCGACAACAACGACCAGCATTTCCGCATCGCCGTCCGCACCGAAAAACTCAAGGTCCTCGTCGTCGAATCCGCTCCCCGCTGGGAGTACCGCTACCTGCGCAACGCCCTCATGCGGGATCCCGGCGTCGAAGTCCAAACCCTCCTCTGGCACCCCGGCCTGACCCCTGGCGCCGGCCTCGGTTACATCCAATCCTTTCCCGTTGGAAAAGATCAGCTCTCCGGTTTCGACGTCATCCTCCTGGGCGACGTCGGCCTCGGCGAAGGCGAGTTGACTAACGAGGACATCGCCGGCATCCGCGCCGTCGTCGAGCAGCAGGGCAGCGGCCTCATCCTTCTCCCGGGCTCCCGCGGCAGGCAGGCTTCCCTCGCCGCCACGTCCCTCAAGGATTTGATGCCGGTCGATTTCGACCCCGCCTCGCCCGGCGGCCTCGGCACGCAGGGCGAGTCGCACATCCTTCTCACCGCCGAGGGCAAGGGCCACCTCCTCACCATGCTCACCCCGGATGACGCCACCAACGCGGCCATCTGGAAGAATCTCCCCGGCTTCTACTGGTGCGCCGCTGTGCTCGACACTCGCCCGGGCGCCGAAGTGCTCGCTGTCCACTCGACCCTCCGCAACGCGGAAGGCCGCATCCCGCTGCTCGTGACCCGCCCCTTCGGCAACGGCAAGGTCCTCTTCATGGGCACCGATGCCGCATGGCGCTGGCGTCTCGGCGTCGAGGATAAATACCACTACCGCTTCTGGGGCCAGGTTATCCGCTGGATGGCACACCAGCGTCATCTTGCCCAGGGCGAACGAATCCGCCTCAGCTTCTCCCCGGAGACGCCCCGCACGGGCGACACGGTCACGCTGCTGGCCACGCTCTTCGATTCCGCCGGTTTCCCCGCCACCAAGGGCGACCTCTCCGCCCGCGTCGTCGCCCCCTCCGGCGCGAGCGAGCGCATCGAGTTGACCCCCGTTCCCGGAGGCTGGGGCGTATTCAAGGGCGAATACTTGCCGCGATCGAGCGGCCGGCTCCACGTCATTGTGAAAAACGAATCCGGCGACCAGCAACTCGAGACTGACCTCAACGTCGAACGTTCCACCCGGGAAAAAGTCGGCGAGCCCGCCAACCTCGCCATCCTTCGCGACATCGCCACCCTCACCCGCGGACTCTCCGCCGGGACCGCCGACGTCGATGCAATCCTGGGCAAAATCGCTCTCCTCCCCGAGCCCCGCCCCATCGAGCAGCGCATCCATTTATGGAGCGAGTGGTATACTGCCGCCGCCCTCCTGACCCTCTTCGCCGCCTACTGGGCCGCCCGAAAACTCACCGGACTGACTTAATGAAAAATTTGAAATTAAAATTTCGAATTTAATCAGCATGCCCTCCGCGCTTACACTGCCCGCCCCGCTCACGCGCCAGTTCGATCTGCTCGAACGCCGCCTCTGGCGCTTCGATGCGCTGGTGGCGCTCACCGGGGGTATCGGCGCTCTGCTGCTCTCCTACACCCTTCAATTCGCCTCCGACCGCCTCTGGGATACGCCCCAATGGCTGCGCTTCTTCTTTGCGATTTGCGGCTGGGCCGGGTTTGCCGTGTTCGCCTGGCGTTATGGTTGCCGCTGGATTTGGGGCCAACGCTCGATCCGCGCGCTGGCCGTACTTGTGCAAAAGCGTTACCGGCGCCTGGGCGACCGCCTGCTCGGCATCGTCGAGCTTGCCGATCCCCATGCAGCGCAGTCGAATTTTTCCCCCGAGCTCTGCCGCGCCGCCATCAACCAGGTCGCCGGCGAGGCCTCCTCGTTCGATTTCCAGCAGGCGGCCGGAGCGCGCCAGCCGAGGCGCTATTTGCTCAGCTTCGTGGCCCTTGCCCTCCTGGTCGCCGTCCTCGCCCTGTCGACTCCGGACGCCGGCTGGAATGCCCTGCTCCGCTGGTTCCGGCCCGCCGGCAACATCGACCGCTACACGTTTGTGACCATCCGGGCGCTGCCCGATCACCTCGTGGTCGCCCAGGGCGAGCCCTTCGAGATCGCCGTCGGCCTTGCCCCCGGCTCCTACTGGCGTCCGCGCTCCGCCCGCTCGCACTTCGAGGGCTTGCCTTCCGCCGAGGCCCCGGTCCGCGACGGCGTCGCGACATTCCAATATCCCGGCCAGACCCAGCAGCGCTTCCTCTGGCTTTCCATCGGCGATGTTACCCGCTCGATCCGCATCCAGCCCGCCGTCCGCCCGGACCTCCGGCAAATCGGCGTCCGGCTCAATCTCCCCGCGTATCTTCAATATCCCCCGCGGGAGCTGCGCATCGAGGGCGGCGGCTTCGCCTTCCTGCCCGGAACGACCGCTGTGTTCACCGGCGAGGCCGTGCGCAATCTCGCTTCCGCGACGCTCTCGGGGGATAAGGCCGTCTCGCTCGCCATCGACGGCACCCGCTTCAGCACCTCGCCCATCCTCCTCGAGCTCGAGCGCGACGTAACCTTCAATTGGCGCGACACTCTCGGCCTCGACGGCCCCGGCCCCGCCACCCTCCATCTCACCCCCCGCGAAGATGCGCCGCCAGAGGTGGAATTACGCGGCCTGCCCGCGGCCATCGCCATGTTGCCAGAGGAGACCGTCCCTATCGACCTCGCCTCGACCGACGACTTCGGCGTCCGCCGCCTCACGCTCGCCTGGCAGACCGCCGCCCCTTCTCCTGCCGAGCCTCCCGGTCCCCTTCACGAGATCAAGCTCGCCGATGGCCAGCCACAGGCCACATCCCTCGGCGGCCATTACGATTTCAGCCCGGCCCTCTTACAAATACGGGCCGATACCACGGTGCTCGTGCGCGGCCTCGCCGTCGATTACTTCCCCGACCGCCAGCCGGCCAGCTCCCCCATTTACCGCATCCACGTCCTCAGCCGCGAGGCCCACGCCCGGCTCATCCACGATCAATTCGAGAAGGTCCTTGAGCAGCTCGAGGAACTCACCCGCCGCCAGGAGGCCATCCTTCAAGCCGGCCAGGCCCTCCGCTCTCAAGCCGCGCAAAAGCTGGCCGGCGAGGAATCCGCCCGGAGCCTGGGCCAGCAATCCGACGACCAAAAACAAACCGCCGGCCAGCTCAAGAGCCTGGCAAAACAGACGGCTGACACCCTCGCCGAAGCCCTGCGCAATCCGCAGATTTCGCCCGATACTCTCAAGGATTGGGCGCGCCACGCCGAGCAGATGAACCAGCTCGGCTCGAGCGCCATGCCCGCCGCCGCGGAGTCACTCCAGGCCTCCGAGTCCGACGCCACGGGCCGCCCGCAAAAGCTCGATAAGGCCCTCGCCCAGGAGCAGGCTATCCTCGATGCCATGCGCCAGATGCAAAAGCAGGCCAGCGAAAACCTTGAGTCCCTCATGGCCGAAACGCTGGCAGCCCGTCTACGCCGAGCCGCCGGCGCCGAGCGCGACGTCGCCGCGGACTTCCGCAAAATGCTCCCTGACACCATCGGCATGACCGCCGCCCAATTGCCGGCTGAGCCTCGCCAGGCGCTCGATTCCATGACCGCAAGGCATGCCGAGGTCACCCGCGAGGCCGGGCGGCTCCAGGAGGAGATTACGCGTCTCTTCGACCGCACCTCACTCAATCGCTATGGCGACGTCGCCCACGAAATGGACAGCCTGAAGACCGCGGATGCCCTGGCTGCGCTCGGCTCGATGGTGAAGAAAAACATCGGCGTTCAATCCATCGAGACCGCCGGCCGCTGGAGCGACCAATTCGATAAATGGGCCGCCCGGCTCAGCGAAAAGGACAATTCTCAGGCCTCCGCCGGCAAATCCCCGGGCGCGCTCGACGCCGAGCAATTGCAAGCAATGCTGGCGCTCATGCGGCTGCGCCAGCAGCAGGATCAATTGCGCGAGGAGACCTCCGTGCTCGAGGAGCAAAAAGCCTACAGCCCCAATTATACCGCAGGCGCACAGGACACCGCCGACCGCCAGGGCGCTCTCCACGACCAGATCCAGGCATTCGCCGCGGACCTCTCGTTCCCCGTCCCGCCCGCGCAACTCAAACCGATCGCCCAATGCATGGCCGATGCCGCTGGCCTCCTGGAAAAGCCGGAGACAGGCAAACCCACTTACAACGCCCAGACCGACGCCATCAATCTTCTGGATGCCGCGATCAACCGGCAGGCCCAAAAGTCCGGCGCGAGCGCGAGCGCGCTTATGGCAATGATGGGCATGGGAAACCAAAGCGGCGGCGCGACCGATAAACCAAACACCCCGATCCCGGGCTCACGCGAGGGCCGGGCGCCGGACGAGCGCACCGTCATTCAGGCGGGCGGCGTCGATAACTCACAATTGCCCGGCGAGTTTCGCGACGCCATCGAGAATTATCACCGCGCCATCGAACAATCCCCGCCGCAATGAAACGCTTTCTTCCAGTCCTTCTCCTTGGCGCCCTTGCGGCGAGCCCGGCTCCTGTCGTCGCCCAAACCCTCTTCTCCCAGGATGAGGATGTCATCCCGCCCGACGTCGACCGCATGTATGTCAAAGGGATGCATTATCTGGCCCGCAAACAAAACAGCTCCGGAAGCTGGGATGCCCCTTTCGGTACCGAGCCGGCCGTCGTCGGCCTTGTCATGTTGAGCATCCTGGCCCACGGCGAAGACCCCAATTACGGACCTTACAAGGACACGGTTCACCGCGCCCTGGATTACATCCTTAAGGCTCAGGACTCGACCACCGGTTATATCGGCACGTCGATGTACAATCACGGCTTCAGCACGCTCGCGCTCGCCGAAGCGTACGGCTATGTTCACGATGATCGTATCGGTCCCGCGCTTCAAAAGGCAGTCGACCTTATCCTCTCGGCCCAGAGCCGCAATCCCGCAAACGCATGGCGTTACTCTCCGGAGAGCCCTGACGCGGATACCACGGTAAGTGGAGCCCAGATGGTCGCCCTCTTCGCCGCGCGCAATGCCGGCATCGGCGTGCCGGAGGATGCCATCCGCAAGGCGCTCCGTTTCTTTGCCGATTGCCAGACGCCCGACGGCGGCATTGGTTACACCGCGCCCGGCGGCCCCGACGGAGCACGCACAGCCGTCGGCGCATTGGTTTTCTCGCTTGCAAAACAGCAGAAATCCGCCGCCTTTCGCTCCGCGATCGATTACCTCAACGCGAACCCGTCGGACGAGGGCGGTTACCATCAATACTATCTCTATTACGCCGCCCAGGCTTACTTCCGCGCGTCGGCCAAGGCCTTCGACGCCTGGAACGCTCAGAATGTCAAAGCCCTCGCCTCTAACCAGCTTGATGACGGAAGCTGGTCCAGCAGCCTCGGCCCGGCGTTTTCGACCTCCGCGTCGCTCCTCTCCCTCGCCCTTAATTACCGTCTGCTGCCCATCTACGAAAGATAATGGAGAATTCGAAATTAATCCTATGCATACCCACACCCTTATCGCCCTGCTTCTGCTCGCCGCCACGCCCGCAATTGCTCGCATCGTCGTAGATGATAGCGCTCCGGAACCGGCGCCGCAGAAAACCGGCATCAATGTGCCCGCTCCGAAAGATGGCGTCCAGGATGCCGGCAACCATTCCGGCCCCGCCGAGGATACCCTTTCATTTCTTAACAAGGATCAGTTGCACGGCTTGCTGCTCGGCATCGATCAAGACTCCGGCTTGCGCTGGCAAAGCCCGGAGGCACATGACCCGATTGCTTTCAAGACCGGCCAGATATCCCAGGTGAAGCTCGACTCGCACAAGCCGGCCGACGCGGGAAGTTCGGCCCAGCGCATCGGCCTCACCAACGGCGACGAGCTTCCCGGTAACATCGTCTCTCTCGATGACAAGTCACTCGTGCTCGATACCTGGTACGGCGGACGCCTTTCGATTCCACGCGCCATGCTCCGTCGCATGACCCCTCTCTCCGATGCAGGGTCGTCCCTTTACGAAGGCCCCACCGGCCTCGAAGGCTGGGTGATCGGACGGATGGGCGGCGGACGCAGTTGGTCCTTCCGCGACGGAGCGCTCGTCGGGACAACCTACGGCACCATTGGCCGCGACATGAAGCTCACCGACATGTCGGACATCGAGTTCGACGTCGTCATGCGCGGCAACAGCCAGTTCAGCGTCGGCATTTACTCGGATCGCGCCGATAATTTCGGCAACTGCTATATGCTCCAGTTGAGCAACGGGTACACCGAACTCCAGCGCTACTCCCGTAACGGCGGCTCGAACGACCTTGGCAGCACCCAATTGCTAAACGTCATGCGCCACGATAAATCCCACATCGAGCTCCGCACCAACAAGGAAAAGAAATCCATCTGGCTCCTCGTCGATGGCAAAATGGTCAAGGAATGGACCGATCCCGCCGACTTCAACGGGGCTGGAGGCAACATCATTTTCTCCTGCCAGCCCGGCACCTACGTGAAGATATCCAATATCAAGGTCTCAAAGTGGAATGGGAAATTCGACGATTCCAACAACACTACGGAAAAGACCAGCGAGGACACGGTGCAACTTGCCAATGAGGACAAGGTATCCGGCCACCTGATATCCATCCAGGATGGTAAGGCGAAATTCTCATCCTCTTACGCCGAACTGAACATTCCCATCGAGCGCATCGGCCAGATCGATCTATCGTCGGATCACTCCGACCAGGCCAAACAGGCCTCGTCCGACGTCCGCGCATACTTTCCCGAGGGCGGCAGCGTGACCATGCAACTCGCGCACTGGGATGCGAAAGGATGCACGGGTTCAAGCCCGAACTTTGGCAAGGCGACTTTCTCCCCTGATGCCTTTTCCCGAATCATGTTCAACCTCTCCGCCCAGCAGCAGAACGCAAATTCTGATGATTCCGGTTTCGATACTGCGACCCCCGATCAGGGAGACCAGTAGGAGACCGGCGCCATACGCTGCGCCTTTTTCAAGAACACCGGCCCTTATAGGCCCTATTGGCCTTACGACAGCGCGTTCGCGAAATCCCCCCGCGCCAGCCAGTCTCATAGGAGCCTGTTGAAAAAACTGGGTATACCCAACTCTTCAACAGGCTCTTAGAGAATGGTTATTACGCAGCCTTGCTGCGGACTGCGGCCCAGCGGGCGCGCTGTGCGGCAGCGATGCGTTCGCGAGCTTCCGGACTTAGCTTCCGGCGTCCTCCACGCTTGCCTGCAACTGCCTTGGCAGGCTTGACGACAGCTTTGGTTCCGCGGGAAGCGGCCCAGCGGGCGCGTTGCGCGGCGGCGATGCGTTCGCGAGCTTCCGGACTCATCTTCCGGCGCCCTCCACGCTTGCCTGCAACTGCCTTCTCGGCCTTGGCCGGCTTGGAGGCGGCTTTGCCATCACGCGAAGCGGCCCAGCGGGCGCGCTGCGCGGCGGCTATGCGTTCGCGGGCTTCCGGACTAAGTTTCCGGCGCCCTCCGCGCTTGCCCGCCACCGGCTTTGCTACCGAAACAGACAGCTTGGCAGCCGGCGCGGATGCGCCTAACACCGCCTTCAACTGGCCCTCGAGGCTTGCGATTTCTTCTTTGATTTGCAGTACCTTCCTTAGTTCAGGAACGGACAGATCCGACAATGTGCGGGATTGATTCATTACTGCCGGTTAAGCTATCTTCCCACTAATGTCAAACAGCTTTGTTACATTATTTCTTCACAAACACAGCCCCACTCTCGATAATCCTCCTACCAATGTTTCACTCCGG
>Ga0302319_10006407_pt1 | contig 23375 bp, 17 predicted proteins | sample Bog_T0_2_FD_203319 | JGI IMG/M metagenome (GOLD analysis project Ga0302319, IMG submission 203319) | Peat permafrost microbial communities from Stordalen Mire near Abisko, Sweden - Bog_T0_2 | ecosystem: Environmental > Terrestrial > Soil > Wetlands > Peat | place: Sweden: Abisko, Stordalen Mire...
GCCTCTGGAGCAGCCAGCCGATGGTCCACCTGTGCGTGGCCACGAACAGCAACGCCGAGCGACGTCGCGGCGGTTTCTGGGGCGTGGAAAGCTGGAACAACTGGCCCGTGGACCGCACCGTCACCGTCCATTGTTTTGCCAATTGCCCCGAAGTCTCGTTGCTGGTTAATGGCAAGCGGGTCGGCACCAAGAAAATCACCGAGGCGGAACGGGGCGTGTTGCGTTGGGAACTCCCCTATGAACCCGGCACCTTGACCGCCATTGGCCGGACCACCAATTGGCAGGAAATCTGCCGCTGCACGCTCACCACCACCGGCCCGGCCGCGCGCGTGCAATTGCTGCCCGACGTGCGCACGCTCGCCGCCAACGGCAAGGACATCTGCCATCTGGAATTTGAGGTCGTGGATGCGCAGGGTCTGCGGGTGCCGGATGCGGCCTCGGCCGTGACCTTCGCGGTGACGGGTCCCGGGAAAATCCTTGGCTTGGGCAACGGTGACGTGAACAGCGTGGAAGACTGCAAAGGCAACATCCACTCGGTGTTTGAGGGGCGCGGCCTGGCGATTTTGCAAAGCGGCACGGCGGCTGGGAAGGTTAGCATCACCGCCACCGCGACCGGCCTGGCACCCGCGAGTGTCACGCTGACGTGCCAATGATGGGAATGGGACCGCCGGTGCCGGCGGCGCGGCCGATCATTCGCCTGAATGTTGTTATTGGCTGGGTGCTACAAATATGTCGCGCTTACAGTGCTTGATGGCAATCCTGGTATCAAACCCAGGGCGCTGCCCTGGGCTGTCCTGTGGCGGCCTTTCAGGCCTTTCATTTGGCCCTTCTTTTCGGAAGCGGAAAGGCAAAATTTCACCATTGACGGAACAACTCAGGGGTTGCGCTACGATGATTGGCCGGGCTAAACCCAAAAAATGTGGGCTCCTGGCCATGCGGGTCCACGCGCGGAGGCGCGCGTGGGCGCGGTTGACGAGGCGTCAACCGCCGCACGCGTGGGCGCGTGCGCTCCCCGAGACCAACCCCGGCAGCGAATGGCCGGATGCCACTGGAAACAGCGAAGACCCAGGGCAACTTCGCAGTCGGGGCTTATTCCGTCACGCCCAGGGGCGGCATGGGGCAATCCAGGGTGTCGGCCACGGCGCGGAGCAGTTCGGCCTCGCCTTCGTAAATCACACCATCGGCTCCCGCCACGCGGGCGCAGGCTTCCAGCAGGTTCTTCTTGATGTTGGGCACGGCCAGGGCCAGGCGGTTGAGCGCGGCGTCCAGCGCGGCCAGACCGCATTGTTCCAGGGGCAGCAAGGCCATTGGCTCAGGCGCGCGCAAATACGGCGCGCCCTCGGCAAAGGCCCGGGCCACCGCCGCCGGATCGTCGCTGCCCACGTGCGCCAGGGCGGATAAAATCACCGCCGCATCCGGCACCAGCGGTTTGAGCGTGTAATACTGCACCACCGCTTTGCGCGGGCCGCTGAATTGGGGGGCCAGATGCCGGAGCACAATCTTTTGCACCACAAACTCAAACACCTCCACCTGGCCGTCACTGTCGATCAGCCAGGCCAGCGTCGCCGAAAACTGGCTGTATTGCGGGGCGGTCATCTGGCGCAACGCCGGCAGGGCGAGGTTGATCAGCGGCAACCGCGCCCGGGCGGCGGTCCGGGTCACGTCGGGATATAACGCGGCCGTCTGGGCGGCGATCGACGGTGAGGTGCGGTCCGCCAACTCCGCCAATTGCCGGGCGCGCAGGGTTTCGTCCGGGCTCAGGATCAGGGCGTAAACCATGGCCATGGCGGACGCCGGTTCCTGGGCGGCGGCCTGGAGGGTTTCCGGCAGGGCGTTGCGCAGCGCCTCCGCGTATTGCAAATGCATCGGCGTGGGATTGCCCAGATTGGGCATCACCGAATGGGATGGGATGCCGCTCACGCCCGTTCCGGCCGAGGCGATGACCGCGCCGCCCAGCACGGTTTGCAACCGGTCCGGGATGGGCGGGGGCGTGGCGGTCCGCGTTCCGGTCGGCGCGCGGCTGGACCGGTGGTCCGCGGCGGCCTCCGGCTCCTTGAAGGTGCCGTCCCAACCGGGATCAATGGCGCGAATACGGTCGGGGAGCGGCGGGTGCGTGGCCATTATGCCAAAGAAGGCTTCGCTGATGCCGTTGGCGAAAAACAGGTGGCAGGCATCGGCGGCATGCGGTGAGGCCAAGGCCGAACCCCGGGCGCCGATTTTTTGGAGCGCGCGGGAAAGCCCGAGCGGGTTGCGGGTGAATTGCACCGAGGAGGCGTCCGCCAAAAACTCGCGCTGCCGGCTCACCGCCGCCTGGATCAGCCGCCCGAAAAAAACGCCGAGCGATCCCAGGACCACGAGCAGCAGCCCAATCAAGGGCAGCGCGTTCCGGTCCCGGCTGTCGCCGCGCGCATACAGCAAAACCCGGCCGAGGGTGGCGAGGCAAAAGATCCCGAACAGGATGCCGATCAGCCGCACGTTCAGCCGCATGTCGCCGTTCAAAATATGGCTGAACTCATGGCCAATGACGCCCTGCAATTCATCGCGCGTCAGCCCGGTGAGGCATCCGCGCGTCACGGCCACGGCGGCATCGCTGGGAGTGTGGCCGGCGGCGAAGGCGTTAATGCCCGCCTCCTGGTCCAGCACATAGACCTTGGGCATGGGCACGCCGGAGGCGATGGCCATTTCCTCCACCACGTTCAACAGCTTGCGCTCGTTGAGATCCTGGGTGTTGGGGCTCAGCAGGCGTCCGTCCAACGATTCGGCCACCGCGCTGCCGCCGGCCGACAACATCATCGTCTTGTAGCCGCTGCCCAAGGCGATGACGCCGAGCGTGCCCGCCGCCACCCCGAGAAACAGCAGGGGATTCCAGAGGGAAATGGGCGGTTGGTAGGAATAGTCATAATGCCGGTAGCCACGCCGGTGCTGGGAGTGGGCGGCGGAACTCACGAACACCGCCCCGAGATAAATCAGCACGATCATCGAAATCACCGCCAGGGCGAAATACCCCACGAGCAGCTTCGTCTTGGAGTGGGCCTTGGCCTGTTGCGCAAAAAAATCCATGGGCATTCTCACCCGTCAGGGCCGGACACGGGCGCGCCCATCAAGAAAACGAGACCTTCGGTGCCTCCTTTTCCTCCGGCTTGTCCACGACGAACAGTTCGGCCGGGGCAAAATTGAACATGCCGGCCAGGAGGTTGCTGGGGAACACCTCGCGATCAGTGTTGTAGGCCATCACGGAATCGTTGTAGGCCTGGCGCGCGAAGGAAATCTTGTTTTCCGTGGAGGTCAGCTCCTCGGTGAGCTGCATCATGTTCTGGTTGGCCTTGAGGTCGGGATACTGTTCGCTCACGACCATGAGGCGGCTCAACGTGCCGGCGAGGCCGCTTTCGGCGGCCATCAGGCTTTTCACCGCGCCGGGGTCGCCGGGATTCGCCGCGGCGGCCTTGGAGGCGGCATAGGCGATGTTGCGGGCCTGGGTGACGGCTTCCAGCGTGCCGCGCTCATGGGCCATGTAGCCCTTGGCGGTCTCCACCAGATTGGGGATCAGGTCGTACCGGCGTTTGAGTTGCACGTCAATCTGCGCGAAGGCGTTCTTGTAACGGTTGCGCAGGGTGACCAGTTTGTTGTAAATGCCGATTCCCATCCCGGCCACGATCAGGGCGACCAGGAGCAAACCGCCTAACACAATGAGAGCAATGATTCCAGCAGCCATAGTTCACCTTTCGTTAAGTTCCCCCATAGTTTCCCCAAAGCCCGCCGCCGGGCAATGATAAACTTGCGGTGGTTTTGGAATCGGGTGCATCTGGACACGGTCCTTACGGAGGGAAAATGGGGAAGCTCCGGGTATAACCACCCCTCACCCTTGAATCCCTCCCCCCATTGAGGACGGTGTCAAGATGCACCCTTTGGAATCGGGGGCAGGACAAAAATCTGAACGACACCGCCATGTTGCTCCGCTCAGCGGAGCGCGCAATGCAAGCGTTGGATCGGCCCGAAGATGATTGCCTTCCACCCGGGGCTTCCAGGGGCGCTCTAAAGTCCGGCAGTCCGGCATTAGCATTAGCCCGGATATTTCACAGCCATTTGGACAGAGACGTGAATACCCCCATGAAAAGAGGGGTGTCAACAAGTTCGGATGCGTCGTTGAAAAGACACGGCACGCAGGTTTGGAAACCTGCGAGCCGAAGCTCGGCTTGCCAACAGCAGGCTGGGAAGCCTGCGCTACGACGTTGGAATGCCGCTGTGTCAGCAGAAGAATGGTTGCGCGCTTACAGCGCTTGATGGCAATTATGGCATCAAAACCCAGGGCGTTGCCCTGGGCTGTCCTGTGGCGGCCTTTCAGGCCTTGTATTCGCACCGCCATGCTGGAAGAAGAAAGCCATGGATTTAGCCTTGACGGAACGGCTCAGGGGTTGCGATACGGCAGGCTGCGCTCGGTTTGCAGGCGGAGACCGTTTCCCGCAGTGCGCCCCGCTCCGCTCAGCCGGGCTGGCAGCCCGGCAGGACGGGCCAGTGGCCCGTGCCACCCCTGCCGGGTCCATGCTTTTGCCAGGAGGGCGAATTTAGAGCGGCCCGGCGGGGCTTGCTCGCCCCCACTTTGCAGTGGCGTTTTAAGCGGTCTTTCGGCAATACTTCAGGACCATGAATCCAGTGCTGAAACTGTTGCTCGAAGGCAGCCGGTTGGACCCCGCGCAAATGGCGCAGATCCTCAACCTGCCCGACACCGAAATCAACCGGCAACTCGCCGAGTTGAAGGCCCAGCGCGTGCTGCTGGGCTGGGCGCCTGTGCTCAACCTCTCCGATGAGGAGTCCGGCGTGGTTTCCGCCGTCATTGAGGTGCGCATCACGCCCGAACGCGGCGGCGGCTTCAACCGCCTCGCGGAACGCATTTCCCGCTTCGACGAGGTGGAATCGTGCTATCTGATGTCCGGCGGCTACGATTTGATGGTGTTCGTCAATGGCCGGAGCCTGCAGCGGGTGGCGGCGTTTGTCTCGGAAAAGCTTTCCACCATCGAGGGGGTGCTCTCGACGGCCACGCATTTCATGCTGCGCACTTACAAGGAGCACGGCTTTTTGCTGGAAGGCAAAGCCGAGGAAACCGACCGGCTTAAAGTGGCTCCGTAATTCCCCGTCTGGCATTCCCTTATGGATTCCTCGCGTTACATTGCCACGCATGTGGCCGGCCTGCCCAAATCGGGCATCCGGGATTTTTTTGACATCGTCGCGAAGCTGAAGGACGCCATCTCGCTGGGGGTGGGCGAACCGGATTTTGACACGCCGTGGCACATTCGCGAGGCCGGCATCTATGCCCTGGAGAAGGGCCGGACGCATTACACGTCCAACCTCGGCCTGATTGAGCTGCGCCGCGCCATCAGCAAGTATGTGGGCGACCATTACGCGGTTGGCTACGCCCCGGAAAACGAGATTCTGATCACGGTCGGCGTGAGCGAGGCGCTGGATCTGGCCTGCCGCGCCCTGATCAATCCCGGCGACCTGGTGCTGTACCATCAGCCGTGCTATGTGAGCTATCATCCGAGCGTGACGCTGGCGCACGGCCGCGCGGTGCCGGTGCCCACGTATGCCCGGGACCACTTCGCGCTGACCGTGGAGGCGCTCCGCGCCGCCTGGCAGCCCGGCTGCAAACTGCTGCTGCTGAACCTGCCGTGCAACCCCACCGGCGGCACCTGCGACCGGGCGCAGGTGGAAGCCATCGCCAAGTTTGCGGTGGAGAAGGACCTGTTGATCCTGAGCGATGAAATCTATTCGGAACTGACGTTTGAGGGCGTGCATACGAGCATTGCCAGCCTGCCAGGCATGCAGGAGCGCACGATTTTTCTGCACGGCTTTTCGAAGGCGTTTGCCATGACGGGCTGGCGCATTGGCTACGCCTGCGGGCCCGCGCCGCTGATCGAGGCGATGATGAAAGTGCATCAATACTCGATGCTCTGCGCGTCCATCATCAGCCAGGAGGCGGCCATCGAAGCCCTGCTGCGGGGCGCGGATGGCATGAAGAAAATGCGCGATCAATACCATCGCCGCCGCGACTTCATTGTGCGCCGCTTCAACGAGATCGGCCTGAAATGTCATCTGCCGCGCGGGTCGTTCTATGCGTTCCCGGAGGTTGCCAGCACGGGGCAGGGCGAGCGGGAATTCGCGCTGGGCCTGTTGCAGGCGCAGAAAGTGGCGATGGTGCCGGGCACGGCCTTTGGCGCGGGGGGCGCGGGTTTTTGCCGCGCGTGTTTTGCCACCAGCTACGAGCAACTGATCGAAGCCAGCAACCGCATTGAGCGGCACGTCCAAAGCCTCGCGGCGGCGCCGCGGTAGGGCGCCGCCGGCGGGTCACATGCCCATGATCTGGTAGCCGCAATCGACATACAGCACCTGGCCCGTGATGGCGGCCGCGCCGTCGCTGGCGAGAAACACGCCCGAGGCCCCCAGTTCCTCGGAGGTCACATTCCGTTTCAGGGGCGAACGCGCCTCATACTGTTTCAGCATTTCCGAGAAGCCGCTGATGCCGCGGGCGGCCAGCGTGTTGACCGGCCCCGCGCTGATGCAATTGACGCGGATCTTGCTGGGACCCAGGTCGTAGGCCAGATAACGGGTGCTGGCCTCGAGCGATGCCTTGGCCACGCCCATCACATTGTAGTGCGGCACCACTTTTTCCGCGCCGTAGTAGCTCATGGCCACGATGCTGCCGCCCCCGGTCATCAGCGGCAGGGCCGCGCGGGACAACGCCACCAGCGAGTACGCGCTGATGTCATGGGCAATGCGGTAGGCCTCGCGGCTCGTGTTCACAAAGTGGCCTTCCAGCGCGTCCTTCGGCGCGAACGCCACGGAATGCAGCAGCAGGTTGAGCCGGCCGAATTTTTCGCCCACGGCTTGAAACACGCGGGCAATGTCGTCGTCCTTGGTGACATCGCAGGGCAGGATCAGGGTGTCGGCACCGAAGGTGCCGGCGAGTTCCTCGACATTCTCCTTCACGCGCTCGCCCTGATAGGTGAACGCCAGCCGGGCGCCTTCACGCGCCCAGGCCTGCGCAATGGTCCACGCGATTGAACGCTTGTTGGCCACGCCAAAAACGATTCCAGTTTTTCCTGCAAGTAATGACATAAATAAGCTTGCCAGTATAAACCATCGCCGCCCGGCGTCCAGCTTCGACTTTTTGCCTGCGTCGGGCCGCCGGGCCGCTCTAAAGCGCCCTAATGGCAAAAGGCATGGACCCTGCAGGGGGGGGGCACGGGCCACTGGCCCGTCCTGCCGGGCTACCAACCCGGCGGAGCGGAGCGGGGCGCACGGGGGGAAACGGTCTCCGCGGGCAAAAAGAGCGCCTCACCCGTTCCGTCCGGCGGGTCGCCGGACGGTACGGGCCAGTGGCCCGTGCCACCCTGGTTTGCAACCGCTCGCTAATGCCGGACTTTAGAGCGCCCCTGGTCAGGCCGTCCGGGCCGTCGGGCCGTCCGCGAGCGCGCTCGACTCCCGGCGGGTCAGCCGTTAGATTCCTGCCCGATGGACACTGCGAACATTGCCGATGGTCTGATTCAATACTTGATGCTCATCGCGCTGCTCACCTTTCACGAGTTCGGGCATGCGTGGGTGGCGCTGAAGTGTGGCGATAACACCGCCAAGCTGCAGGGGCGCGTCTCGCTTAATCCCCTGGTACACATGGATTTGATCGGCACGGTGCTCATTCCGCTGCTGGGCATTTTCGCCCCGGCCGGCGTGAGCCGCTTCTTGATTGGCGGGGCCAAGCCGGTGCCGGTCAACCCCTTCAACCTGCGCCACCCCGATCGGGACGACCTGCTGATCACCCTCGCGGGTCCGGGCATGAACTTGTTGCTGACAGTGGTTATCCTGGGCATCGCCCGGGTGATCTGTCTGTTTGGCGCTTATGACGTGGCGGATTTGCTGGTCCAGATGGCCTACCTGAGTCTGATTCTGTGTTGCTTCAACCTGTTGCTGCCCATTCCGCCCCTCGATGGCTCCCATGTGGCCCGCGTCCTGGTGGGCATGAGCCATGAAACTTATGCCAGCCTGGCGCAACTCGGTTTCATTCCCCTGCTGGTGCTCTGGCAGGTTCCCTTCGTGCAACATTACATCAGCGGCACGACGAATTTCCTCTTCGATCTGATTTTCCAATGTTTTGCCTTCCATTCCGGGGGGGCAGGCTGGTAATTCCCGCCTTTGGTCATTGGTCATTGGTCATTGGTTATTCTTTCGACATTAGGAATTCGTCATTCGTCATTTTCCAGTGGCGTCGGGGCAAAGAAACTCTCTAATAAACCTTCGGCTCGGGTGTCATATCCTCGAACATACACGTCCATTTCATGAAAACCATCCCTGCCATTCTTGCCGTTGCCGGCCTGGCCCTGGCGGCTGCCGCCCAGCCGGCGTTGACCATTTACAACCAGAATTTCGCCGTCGTGCGCGATGCCGTGCCGCTGGATTTGCAGGCGGGTACGAACGTCGTGCGCTACGCCGACGCCACCGCCCAGGTCGAGCCGGATTCCGTCATTCTCCGCGACCCCGCCGGCCAGCATTCCCTGCAAATCCTGGAGCAGGATTACCGCAACGACCCCGTTTCCGAATCTCTGCTGCTCTCGTTGTTTGAGGGCCGCACGATTGATTTCGAAAAAGAGCGGCTCAAGGACAACACCCAGGTGCGCGAGTTGATTCGCGGCAAAATCGTGCGCAGCGGCCATGTGCCCGGCGGCGAGGCGCAGGCCCCGATTATTGAGGTCAATGGCAAGCTGCAATTCGCCCTGCCCGGCACCCCGCTGTTTCCCGATCTGGGCGACGACACCGTGTTGAAGCCCGCGTTCAACTGGGTGCTGCAATCGGATTCGCCCGGCAAATTCGCCGCCGAGGTGGGCTATGTGACCGGCGGTTTCAAATGGAACGCCAGCTACAATCTGGTCTCGCCGGAACAGGGCGACTTCGCGGACCTCGTGGGCTGGATCACGATGGAAAACACCAGCGGCAAAACCTTCGAAAACGCCCGGATCAAGTTGATGGCGGGCGAGGTGAATAAAATCGAGCCGCAGGACCGGCAGCGCGAACTGAAGTCGGCGGCTTACAGTTTTGAAGGGAGGATGCCTGCGGTCGCCCCCCCCGTCACCGAAAAGGCGTTTGATGAATTTCATCTTTACTCCATCGCGCGCCCCACGACCTTGCACGACCGCGAGACCAAACAGGTGGAATTCGTTCATGCCGAAAAAATGTTCGCCCCCACGATTTATGTTTATGACGGTGGGGAGGGCTACCGTTTTTATGGATTGAATTACAATCAGGGTTATGGCCAGAGCGAGAACAAAAAAGTGGTGGTCCAGCGCGAGTTTGTGAACGCGGAAACCAACCACCTGGGGCTGGCTTTGCCAGCGGGCAAACTGCGCTTTTACCGCCGGGATGCCGACGGCCAGTTGCAGTTCGTCGGGGAGAATTCCATTGACCACACCCCGCGCAATGAGACGGTGCGCGTCACCACCGGCAACGCCTTCGACCTGGTGGGCGAACGCAAACAGACGAATTTCCATGTGGATACGTCGGAAAAATGGATGGATGAATCGTTCGAGATCAAGCTGCGCAACCGGAAGAAAGCTGCCCCCGTGGAAATCCGCGTGGTGGAGCACCTCTACCGCTGGAGCAACTGGGAAGTCACCAGGCACTCGGACGAGTTCACCAAGAAGGATGCGCAGACCCTCGAATTCCGCATTCCCGTCAAGCCGGATGAGGAGCGCACGGTGACTTATACCGTGCATTATTCGTGGTAAGGGGTGGAGAATCTTTGACCTGGCCATCCGCAGGAGTGACTAGCCCGGATATTTCATCGCCATTTGGGAGAGAGTCGCGAACAACCCTATGAAAAGAGGGGCGCAAACACGTGCGAATGCGTGGTTGAAAAGACGCGGCACGCAGGTTTGGAAACCTGCGAACCGAAGCTCGGCTTGCCAACAGCAGGCTGGGAAGCCTGCGCTACGACGTTGGAATGCCGCTGTGTCAGCAGAAGAATTGTTACGCGCTTACAGCGCTTGATGGCAATCATGGCATCAAAACCCAGGGCGTTGCCCTGGGCTGTCCTGTGGCGGCCTTTCAGGCCTTGTATTCGCACCGCCATGCTGGAAGAAGAAAGCCATGGATTTAGCCTTGACGGAACGGCTCAGGGGTTGCGATACGGCAGGCTGGGAAGCCTGCGCTACAAGGGTTTGCCATGGTTTTGCCGGTTTCAGTATGAAAGATCCGGGCTAAAAGCGCCCTGTTTTCTCGAAGATGCAGGGGTCGCGGAGCGACACTGGATATTAGCCAGCTACGAAGTGGCTGGTCGCGCGCCCAAGGCAATTGTGCGTCCTGGAGGGACGCCGGATTTCCGCCGTCCCGTCAGGACGGATACGGTTTTGAAACCACCCCCGGCACGGGGTGCCGGGCTAATTTCCAGTGTCGCTTCGCGACCGCCGAAAATACCACCCACCACAACCGTCGCGGAGCCCGCTTTCTTAACTTTGAGAGGGTCGGGGTGAGGGCGGGCTTCCCCATCATCAATCCATCAATCCATCAATCCATCAATCCATCAATCCATCAATCCGGATCAATCCGGTCCCGAGCGGAATAGTTGCTTGGCGGACATCGCAAAAACGAATAGCCTTTGGCCCATAGTCGGAGACGATCATCATTATGAGCCATACATGGACATTCTTCAGTGCCGGCGGCTTCAACCAGGTCGAACTGGAATCCGGCAGCGACCTGGCCAGTCTGGATCAGCTCGACCAAAAGCTCTGGGTGGCCCTCGCCTGTCCCACACGCGGGCTGGAGTTTGACAATCGCACGCTTGACCTGATCGACAGCGACAAGGATGGCCGGGTGCGGGTGCCGGAAGTCATTGCCGCCACCAAATGGGCCACCCAACTGCTGAAGCAGCCGGATGACCTGCTCAAAGGCTCCCCCAGTTTGCCGCTCGCCGCCATCAATGATGCCATCCCCGAGGGCAAACAAATCCTGGCCTCCGCCCGGCAGATTCTGCAAAACCTCGGCAAAGCTGATGCCCCCAACATTGACTTGGAGGACACCGCCGACACCGCCCGGATTTTCGCCGCCACCAACTTTAACGGCGATGGCATCATCCCGGCCGATGCCGCCGCCGATGCCGCCACCAAGGCCGTCATTGCCGACATCATCGCCTGTCTGGGCGCGGAAACCGATCGCAGCGGCAAACCCGGCATCAGCCAGCTCCGGACCGACACCTTTTTCGCCGAGGCCCTGGCCCATGCCAATTGGTGGACCCAGGCGGAAGGCGATAAAAACATCCTGCCGCTGGGCGACGCCACCACCCAAGCCGCTGCGGCGGTGAAAGCGGTGAAGGCCAAAGTGGATGACTTCTTCACGCGCTGCCAGTTGGCCGGATTTGATCCCCGCGCGCTGCCCGCCTTGAACCGGCTGGAAACGGACTATATTCCGCTGGGAACCAAAGACCTGAGCCTCGCCTCCAAGGAAATCGCCGACTTTCCGCTCGCCCAAATCGCCGCCGGCAAAGCCCTGCCCTTGCGCGACGGCGTGAATCCCGCCTGGGCCGCCGGCATCGCCACCCTGCAAGCCGCCGCGATCAATCCCCTGCTCGGCGAGCGCACCACCTTGAGCGAAGCGGACTGGCAGCAACTGTGCGCCAAGCTGGTCCCGTTCGAAACGTGGTCCTTGAGCAAGGTCGGCGCGGTCGTCGAAAAACTCGGCCTGCCCCGCGTGCGCGAAATCCTGGCCAGCGACGCCAAGGCCAGAATTGATGCGCTGATCGCCCGGGACAAGGCCCTGGAGCCCGAGGCCAATGCCATTGCCGCCGTGGAGAAACTGATCCGCCTGCACCGCGATCTCTACACCCTGTGCGTCAATTTCGTCAATTTCAAGAATTTCTACAGCCGCAAGGTGCCCGCGATTTTCCAGGCGGGCCGGCTGTATTTGGACCAGCGGAGTTGCGATTTGTGCCTCACCGTCGAGGATACCGCCAAGCACGCCACCATGGCCGGCCTGGCGGGGGCCTACCTTGCATACGTGGATTGTGTGCGCCCCGCCACGGGTGCCAAGCTCAGCATCCTGGCCATCGTCTCCCAAGGCGATGACGATAATTTGATGATTGGCCGCAACGGCATTTTTTACGACCGCAAAGGCAACGACTACGACGCCACCATCACCAAGATCATTGCCAGTCCCATCAGTCTGCGGCAGGCTTTCTGGTCGCCGTACAAGAAATTTGTCCGCTTCATCGAGGAGCAAATCAGCAAGCGCGCCGCCGATGCCGAAGCCGCCGACAAGCTGGCCAGCACCGCGACCTTGATGGCCAATTCCAGTGCCAGCGGGGGGAAGAAAATTGACATCGGCACCGTGGCCGCCCTGGGCGTGGCCTTCGGCTCCATCGGCACCTTTGTGGGCCTGATCTTCGGCCGGGTTCTGGATGTCATCCAGCTTGGACCGCTGGCCATCGTGGGGGCCTTCCTGGGCGTCATGGCCATGATTTCCGCGCCGTCCATCATTCTGGCCGTGATCAAGCTGCGCAAACGCAATCTGGGCCCCATTCTGGATGCGAACGGCTGGGCCGTGAATGCCGACGCCAAGATCAATGTCCCGCTGGGCACCAGCCTGACCGCCATCGCCACGCGGCCGATTGGTTCCCTGCTTGATCCCCGGGATCCGTTTGCCGAGAAGAAAAGCCCGTGGCCGAAAATCCTCGTGGCCGTGGTGGTGTTCTATATGGTTTTCAAATGGTTCACCGGTGGCTTGGACGGGCATTTGACCATCGGCCTGCAACACGACACGTACTTCGAGCACAATACGCTGTTTGAATGGAAGCAGGCCCCGGCGCCGGCCCCGGCGGCCGTTTCCCATGTTTCCGTCACGCTGGAAGCGACCGCGCCCAAATCCGCCGGCACCAACGCGCCGCCCAAATAATCAATGCCCCGCGAAACCGCCGCCGCCAAAACCGCCCGGGCGCGGGAAATCCTGTCCGTGCTGCGGCGCGTTTATCCCGACGCCCACTGCGAGCTGGCTTTCTCCACGCCGCTGGAGCTGCTCGTGGCCACCATCCTGTCCGCGCAATGCACGGACAAACGCGTCAACCAGGTCACCGCCCATTTGTTTAACAAATATCGCGGGGCCGCCGCCTTTGCCGCCGCCAGCCAGCCGGAGTTGGAAGCCGACATCCGCTCGACCGGCTTTTACCGGAACAAGGCGAAGAACATCAAAGCCTGCTGCACGGCGCTGGTGGCGCGGCACGGGGGCGAGGTGCCGCGCACCATGGAGGAACTCCACGCGCTGGCGGGCGTCGGCCGCAAGACCGCCAATGTGGTGCTGGGCAACGCCTTTGGCCTCAACGTCGGCGTCGTGGTGGACACCCACGTCACCCGGCTCGCCCACCGCCTCGGGCTGGTGCGGGAAAGCGACGCGGAGAAAATCGAGCAAGCGCTCATGAAACTCGTGCCGCAGCCTGACTGGGCGTTGTTCAGCCACTGGCTCATCTGGCACGGCCGCCGCCGGTGCGCCGCCCGCAAACCCGATTGCGCCGGCTGCGAATTGGCGCAACTCTGCCCGCAGGTGGGGGTGAAATCAAAATGAGTGGGTCGTTTTCAAACCTTTGGGTGGCACGGGCCACTGGCCTGTCCCGTCCGGCGACCCGCCGGACGGAACGGAGAGTCGCATCGCTCGGGCTCTGTCGTTTCAAAAATGCGACGCGTTGTTCCAATCCGGTCGGCGGGTCGCCGACCGGTACGGGCGGGTCGCCCGTGCCACCCATCTAACATGAACTGGCTTCTGCTTTCTTCCGGCGGTGGTGACGCGGCGTTTAACATGGCCTTGGACGAGGCGCTGCTGGAACACGCCGCCCGCCTCGGCCAGCCGGTCCTGCGCTTTTACGGCTGGACCGAGCCCGCCGCCACGTTTGGCTACTTCCAGAAATTCACCGAGGTCGAACGCACCACGCACTTGCGCCCGCTGATCCGGCGTCCCACCGGCGGCGGCATTGTGCCCCACGATGCGGACTGGACTTATTGCGCCGTGTTTCCGCCGGATCACGAATGGCACCAGTTGAAGGCCGAGGAAAGCTACCGGCGCATCCACGACTGGCTGCGGCTGGCCTTTGAACAGATGGGAGTGGCCACGGAACTCGCGCCGTGCTGTCAAAAGTCCCTGCCCGGCCAATGCTTTATCGGCCACGAAAAGTTCGACCTGCTCTGGCGCGGCAAAAAGATCGCCGGCGCGGCCCAGCGGCGCAACCAAATGGGCCTGCTGATCCAAGGCTCGGTGCAGCCGCCCCCGCTGCCGCTGGAACGGGCGGCATTTGAATCCGCCATGCGCCAGGTGGCCGAACGGGACTTTGCCGCCGTCGGGTCGGAATTGACACCGGATGCCGGACTGCGTCAGCGCGCGGAAGAACTCATGGCGGAGAAGTATGGTCAGACGGCTTACAACCAAAAACGTTAAGCCGAAACGATGCGGTTAGAATTCTGTTAACCACAGATGGATAGCGCTGGACACGCATCTTCTGAGGTAAACATGGTAGTCCTGCCATCGTCTGAGTCCCGTCAGGGACGTCCGAAAATAGCCCAGCGATTCATCGCTGGGACCGGGCGTATAGAAGCCCCAAGTCCCGCCAGGGACGAAAGAAATCAACTCCGCTCAACCTCCCATGTTTTTTGACAAAAGACTGGCTCCAATCAAACGGCGTCGGGCACCAGATGTCTTCCGTCCCTGGCAGGAGTCAAACCCGGGCCAATCCGCAACCCACCGATGAATCGGTGGGCTATTTTCTGTCGCCCTCCGGGCTGAAAGGGATCACTCCAAATCACGCTCCACATATTGCATTCCATGCTTTTTCAGAAACTGCCCGATCTCCTCCCGGAACGTCATCTTGTGATGATGCTCCGCCTGGTCTTGAATATATCTCGTCGTGTCCGCGACGCCGGAGATGCCAATGCTAAAGGCCCCGTAACCCTCCTGCCATTCAAAATTCCAATGCTCCTTGAATGCGTCATGCAGCCACTTCGAGGAATTGCCTTTGAGAAGCTGGATGGATTTGCTCACGGAAAGCGTTGCGGGAATGGAAATGAGGACATGCACTTGATCCTCCACGCCACCGGCGATCAGCAGCTTCATTTTATTCTCGCGTGCGATACCGCCAAGGTAAGGCCAGAGGCGTTGTTGAATATCCGGCTGGATGAGCGGGCGGCGCTCCTTGGTGGCCCACACGCAATGCATCAGACAACTGGTGTAGGAATGCATGGTTTTGAGTTGGTTGTGTTTTGGTCCCGTCCGGGACATTCCAAAATAGCCCGCCAGTTCAACCGTGAAAAACAAAATTTTAAAAGTCAGCGCCCCGGCGAGTCCCCATAGTCCCGTCAGGGACGTCCGAAAATAGCCCAGCGATTCATCGCTGGGACCGGGCGCACAAACACGCCAAGTCCCGCTGGGACGAAAGAAATCAATCGAAATCTCGCTCCCAAATTTTTCAAAAAGCCTGAACCGTCTGTGGCGAATTTTCTTCCGTCCCTGGCGGGACTCAATCCCATTTCGATCCGCAACCCACCGATGAATCGGTGGGCTATTTTCTTTCGCCCTCCGGGCTGAAAGGGATCACTCCAAATCTTGCTCCACATATTGCATTCCATGCTTTTTCAGAAACTGCCCGATCTCCTCCCGGAACGTCATCTTGTGATGATGCTTCGCCTGGCCTTGAATATATCTCGTCGTGTCGGCAACGCCGGAGATGCCAATGCTAAAAGCCCCGTAACCCTCCTGCCATTCAAAATTCCAATGCTCCTTGAATGCGTCATGAATCCACTTCGAGGAATTGCCTTTGAGAAGCTGGATGGATTTGCTCACGGAAAGCGTTGAGGGAATCGAAATGAGGACATGCACATGATCCTCCACGCCACCGGCGATCAGCAGCTTCATTTTATTCTCTCTCGCGATACCGCCAAGGTAAGGCCAGAGGCGTTGTTGAATATCCGGCTTCATGAGCGGGCGGCGCTCCTTGGTGGCCCACACGCAATGCATCAGACAACTGGTGAAGGAATGCATGGTTTTGAGTTGGTTGTGTTTTGTCCCGTCAGGGACATTCCAAAATAACCCGCCAGTTCAACCGTGAAAAACAATATTTTAAAAGTCAGAAGCCGGGCAAGTCCCCATAGTCCCGTCAGGGACGTCCGAAAATAGCCCGGCGATTCATCGCTGGGACCGCGCGCAAAAAACCTCAAGTCCCGCAGGGACGAAAGAACTCATTCGAAATCTCGCTCCTCAATTTTTTCAAAAAGCCTGAGCCGAAAGTGGCCAATTTTCTTTCGTCCCTGGCGGGACTCAATCCCATTTCGATCCGCAACCCACCGATGAATCGGTGGGCTATTGTCTTTCGCCCTCCGGGCTGCACGGGCGCAGGGAACCGGGGGAAAAGCAAAAGGCAGAGATCACTTCAGCAACTTCGACGGGCTGGTTCAACAGCGGATGGATTTGACGCTCCGCTTCGCTCCGGTCAATTCCATCCTTTGGTGGTTAGGCAGAATATTGGAAGAAGTCATTTCTGCGCCTTCTCGTGCATCAGGTTGTAGGCGGATTCGCTTTCTTCCAGATGAAGCTCAATATGGGACTTTCGCCCTATTGACCTCGTCAACTTTACTCTCCGGTGCCTGGTAACTTCGTCAATGTGGATACCTGAAACGACTGCAAGATTGAGGTCGTCAATGTAACGAACAGCTAACATCCAGCGGCAACTTCCTTCTTCGTCATTGAATTTGGGGTTTAGGTATGGCTCGCCGATCGCTTCTACCAAGGCGAATATGCGCTTAGAACCTCCCGGTGCGTAGAGAAACAAACGGTCTCCACTGTGGACTGTGGGCTTGCCTCCCTTGCGAAATCGAAATCCTACTCCTTCTTTCTCAGCGTTATACTCGCCGCTTATCGGCTTTTGGGCCGAGCCAATACATTTCAACCACGTTTTCATAAAGTTTCTTTTTGTGGGGCGTAACGTAGAAAGCTGAGCCACCGCCGACTCGTGGCGTGAACCGCGATAGCGGAACTGCCAGCGCCACCCCGTGTTGGCTGCAGCGATTTGTTCAGCCATATCATTGCGAATTCAACCGCTGAGTTTTGGAACGAATAGTGGCTTCCCAAGAATATGCTGAAGGCCGCGATAATAGCCCAGCATCGTGTCATGCTCTGATTCTGTCAATCTCTTCCATACTTTCTGCGGTGGTGTCGCCGTGATGCGATTGGAGACGAACAACTCGATGGTGGTAGCGCCACTGGCCAATGTTTTTTCCTTCCAAGTCGCTCCCATATTTCGAGCGATCACCTCACCCACATAGCCGCCAAAGAGCTTGCAGATAATCCAGAGATTTTCGTCCTGTTCGGGCACCAACTCTGAAATCTTGAAGAGACCTCCAGACGTCAATGCCGCCAAAATCTGATCGACAGCAACAATACTCTGCTCCGAATAATCCAAAATAACACCGTCGTTCTCCTTCGCATACAGAACCGCATTCGCGGCATACTGCTTCATCAGGGTTTGCATCTCGCTTTCGGTCATAATGGTAAATTCAGGTCAAAGCCGAACGAAAAAGGCTGAGCCCCCGCAGACTCGCGCCGTGAACCGCAACAGCAGAACTGACAGCGCCAACGGCGGTTGGCTCCGGCGACTTGCAGGAAACAGCCGCAGTCCGAAGCGAGGTGCCGGGTGTGTGGGGACGTAGGCGCTGATTCTTTCGTCCCTGACGGGACTGATCGCGCTGGATTGCACCAACCCAGCGATCAATCGCTGGGCTATTGTCTTTCGCCCTCTGGGCTTGATACAGTCGTTGTCCTGGTCTGTCCGGTTGCGGCTTTTCAGGCCGGTTTTGGCGTGCTCGCAATGGAAATAGAAAACGGGTGGAAGAGTGCGGAACCGATGCAACCCTTTCAGGGTTGGGGCCGACGGGCGGGGCACCCAGGGTAGCGCTAGCGCGCAACCCTGGGCTGAATGATAGAACGCCTTTGGCGTTCAGGCCTGGACATTGGTTTAATCCCGAACTCCGAAGTTGGAGAACACATCTGGCCTCGGGTGTGGCTGGACGTACCACGCGTGCCGCCACTTTGCGCGCGAACGCCTTAAAATCACTCGGACCTTTTTTGTACGTTCGTTGTTTTCCGCGAGGGCGCGGAAAACCACACGCGGGGCGCGTGTGTTCCCCGGGCAACTTTGGCGTTCGGTTTAATATGAATGCCATGGATTCAGGCCGGTTATTTGCACTGTCGTTTACACCGGATAATCCAGCGCCTCGCGCGTCATCACTTTGGTCAGGGATTCCGCGGCCCGATCCTTGGCCAGCCGGCAGCCGGTGAGGCAGCCGTCCAGCTTGGCGCGCAGGTGGATGAATTCTTGCTGGCCGTGGAAGGTGACGCACGGACCCGCCTTGCACGGATGTCCGCCCTCGATCTCCGACACATCGGAAAAGGCGCGCGCCGAGTCTTCAATGCCGGGAATCAAGCCCTCCAGCGAGGTCAATTCCGCCGCGCAATAACACGCGTGGCAGCTCGTTTCATCCCACGCCGGATGCCGGTTGTAGCCAAAGGTGATTTCCGTGGCGATGCGGCTGACTTCGCCCGCGGCGCGGGCGCATTGGACATGCGCCAGATCGTTGAGGAAATCCACCGTGCCCGCCAACCCCTCGGCCACGGCGGGATGGCGCGGGCCTTTCTGTTCCAATTCCGCGATATCGAGGACAAACTGCCGCGCCGCCAGCAGCCAGCACAACGCATCCGTCAGCGGGAAGGTCACGCCCTGGCGCGTCTTGTGGAAGAGTTTGACGCCATCGGCATCCGTGGCTTTCATGGCATGCTTGAGCGTCCAGAGCCAGAGCTGCATGGCGCTGCCCAGGGTGCAGGCCCCGGTGCCGGGTCGTTCGCCGGCCAGCCGGCGCATGTCGGTGATCCATTGCTCGAACTGCGCCAGGAACAGCTCGTTGGTCATGGTGATGGAAAGCTGCAACCGCTGCACGGCTTCCGGCCCCTCGTAGGTGGCTTCCAGCTGGGCGTCCATCCATTTCTGGCCCAGGAATCCGGGGCACTCCTCGGTGATGCCGTATCCGCCCATGAGGCTCACGGCTTCGCGCATCATGTTTGCGCCATGGCCCGTGTTCCAAAGCTTGCACGCGGGGCAGAACACGTTCGCCAGCGAATCAAGAATGGCATACCGCACCAGGAAATCATTTTCCAGCTCGGAAACATCGCTGAGCTCGCGCTCGCCCACGGGCAGGGCATAGAGCTTCACCAGTTCCATGGCCTTGGCCTGTTTCTTGGCCATTTCCTTCAGCGCCGCGCGGCCGGTCAGATTCTGGTCCGCCAGCCATTTTTCCTTCGCTTTCTCCATCGGGTCCAGTTCGTCAAACAGCCGCGCCGCATAAAAGCCCAGCGACGCGCTGGCTTCGCCGGTCGCCCAGATATCCACCAGGCGATGCAGCGCATCTTCCTTCTGCTGGATGCCCAGTTCGTAGCGCGGCGTGCCCGGCGCGCCTTCGCCGCCGCGGAAACGGCGGCGCTGATACAGAATCACCGGTTCCACGGCCGACAACAGCTTGGCGCTGGTCATCAACCCCACGGTCACGCGGGTGCGGCGGAACACCGCCTCGATCACTTCGCCATGCGAATAATTCGGGATGATCACGCCGTCCTTGATGGTGTACCCGCCCACAATGCGGTGGGCCGGCACCTTCAAGTTAAAGATGGGATCATTGGTGGAGGAAAGCTGGTGCACCAGTTTCTTGGTCGGGGTGCCGCGATCCCACACGCCGGGGTCGCCCTCCTCCAGAATCACCATGCAACTGCCCTTGATGCGCGGATCATCCGAGTCCACCGCCGCCGTGACGACGTTGGCAAAGCCCATGTTGGTGATGAAGCGGCCGCGCTTGTCCACCTGCAACGTCGGTTCGGCACCGTCCGCCCATTCGGCCACGCGCACCTTGCCGGCGAGCATGCCGGTTTCCACGCCCACAAAAGGAATGGGCTCGGTCAGGGCAAAGGCGGCGCGCACCTGTTTGCGGGTTTCGCCCGGCTTGAGCGGGGCGGCCCCGGCGACATATTTCTCGCGTTGCGCGGGCGTGCCGCGCTCATGAATGGGAGCCAGCCCCAGGTTGCCCGCGAGGCTGCCGGTGGCCGCGCCGGCGTCCACCCAGGCGAGCTCAAACGCAATCAGCGCCAGCACCAGATTCTTCGGCCCCTCAATAAAGCCGCCCTGCTCGGGATCCAGCGATGCCGCCGTGATGCCGCTTTCGTCGTAATGCTGCAACAGACTGTTCTTTTCCGGCGTCCACTCGTGGGAATTGCGGCCGCCGCCGGCCACGAGCCGGGCGACCGGGCCGCGCGCCACCGCGCGCGCTGCCTGGATGAGCATGTGCAGTTCGTAGCGCTCGGCAAAGCGCCACATGATCTGGCGGATATCATCGGAAGGCAGCGTGGTGAGCGTTGCGGCCGGCGGAGCGGGTTGGGCATCAGCAATGGCGTTCATACGTAAAATTGGCATCAAATTGTCGCGCGGCTAAAAATAAAGCTAAAATCAACATCGGGAACGGCGCTTATTTTAAGCGGACCGACGAATAAGAAGCAAATTTATAAAACGCGAGGGCGGGGCGCACGGTGGGAAACGGTCTCCGCAGGCAAAAAGAGGGCCTCACCCGTTCCGTCCGGCGGGTCGCCGGACGGTACGGGCCAGTGGCCCGTGCCACCCTGGTTTGCAACCGCTCGCTAATGCCGGACTTTAGAGCGCCCTTGGGGATGCGTCGTTGAAAAGACACGGCACGCAGGCTTGGAAGCCTGCGCTACAAGGGTTTGCGTGGCTTTGGGCGACTTCGCCATGAAATATCCGGGTTAGGTATTGCTGGTTTTATGAGTTCAAAGGTCTGACCTACTCGGACTGACTCGGACTCCTCAGTCAGGCGGTAACAACGATTCACGACGACATTCACGACGACGGATGGCCTGCGGGCGGCAACCGGGATTGGCTGGAGACACTGCCGGACAATTTTTCCACCTTGATTTACCTTGATTTACCTTGATTAGCCTTGATTAGCCTTGATTAGCCTTGATTGACCGCAATGGGGTGGCAGATTTCACCGGGTCTGGCCGTTTGCCCTGCGCGGGCATCCGTTCGTCCCGAAGGATCCGGTGGTGGGCAATTTTGTGGTTGCAGGGGCTCATGGATTGATCTTTTTGGCTTTAGTTTAACCGGTGACCTTGGACATAGGCTGTCCAAGGTGTTTTTTTTATGCAAAAAAGTTCAGCCCTGGCGAGGATAGGCAGATCCTTGATCGCCCCTGGCTTATCGGCGGCCTTTGGCGCGGTTGCTGCCGCGGGGGGCGCCTTGGGAGCGGGTGGGCTTTTTGGCCCGCCGTTTGCCGGGGGTGACGCCGGGGAACTTGCCCGGGAACTTGCCGGGTTTGCCGAATTTTCTGGCGGGCCGGCCGTGGGCGGATTTTCCGTGGGCGGGCTTGGGCTTGCGCACGGGTTCGATGGATTTCGGGCGGGCCTTGGGGGCCAGCACGATGGGGCAGCCTTCGTAGCCGAAGGCTTTGCGCATCTCGCCGGACAGGAATTTCTTGTACTGGTCGGAAAAGAGCTCATCCCGGTTCACAAAGAGGAGAAACGTGGGCGGGGCGAGGCGGACCTGGGTGGCGTAGTAGAATTTCAGGTGATGGCCGGCCTCGCTGACGGGTTGGCGATGCTCCATGGCGTCGCGCAGGGTGCGGTTCAAAATGGAGGTGGGGATTTTTTGCTGCAACTGCGCCGCGACGTAACGCACGGCTTCGAGCAGGCGGTCCAGATGAAAACCGGTCTTGGCTGAGGTGAAGATGACGGGGGCGTAATCGAGGAAGAACAGTTTTTCCTGCACCCAGGAGCCGAATTCGGAGAGGGTGGTGAGTTCCTTGGACTGGCCTTCGGTGCGGACTTTCTGGTTGCGCTTCTCGATTTCCTCCTCGCGCGCCTCGCGGACTTTGGCGTCGAACAAATCCCATTTGTTGAGCACGATGATGCAGGCCCGGCGGTGTTCCACAATGGTGTCGGCGATTTTTTTGTCCTGCTCGGTGATGCCGGCCTCGGCGTCGATGACGAGGACGGTGATGTCGCTGCGGATGATGGATTCCTCGGCGCGCTGCACGCTGAAGAATTCGACGGTGTCGTCCACGCGGCGGGTTTTGCGCATGCCGGCGGTGTCGATCAAAATGTATTTCTGGCGGACGCCCTCGGTTTCCACCTCAAAGGGGACGTCAATGGCATCGCGCGTGGTGCCGGGAATGGGGGAGACGATGACGCGCTGGGAGTGGGTGAGGGCGTTGATGATCGAGGATTTGCCGACGTTGGGCCGGCCGACGATGGCGATCTTGAGCGGGAATTTGCGCGGGGTGAGCTTATGGCTGTCCGTGACCGCGGGTTCGGCGCCAGCTGCGGGTTCGGGCGGTTCGGGGGTGGGGGCGTCACCGGGGACGGGCACTTCGTCCGGCGCGGGCGGTGGCAGCAGGGCCATGGCGGTGTCCATCAAATCCTCAATGCCGTTGCCGTGGATGGCGCTGACGGGGATGAGTTGGTCGAAACCGAGCTGGGCAAAATCGACGAGGTCCTTCTCGGCGTTGAAGTTATCGACCTTGTTGACGGCGATGAGAATGGGTTTGCCGCTCTGGCGGAGGCGCTGGGCGACTTCGCGGTCGAGGGGGACGATGCCTTCCTGCACGTTGACGACGAGGATGATGACGTTGGCGGCTTCGATGGCGATATCGACCTGCTCGACCGCGGCGCGGAGGATGACGTCGGTGGATTTCTCCCCCCGGAGCAGGCCGATGCCGCCGGTGTCCACGAGGGTGAAGGGGCGGCCATGCCATTCGGCCTCGACGCTGACGCGGTCGCGGGTGACGCCGGGTTGGTCGTGAACGATCGCGATGCGCTTTTTGACGATGCGATTGAACAGCGCGGATTTACCGACATTAGGCCGGCCGACGATGGCGATTAAATTTGGCACAGGAACAGGATACAAATTTTGGGGGCGTGAGAAAGGCAAAAGCGGTTGGGGAGTTTTCAGCTTGGACGCCGGATGGGGCTGATACAGGAAGAAACGGGAGGCGGCTCTGGATATGACCACCCCTCACCCTCAATCCCTCTCCCCGTTGAGGGGAGAATGGTTGCGCGCTTACAGCGCTTGATTGCAATTATGGCCTCAAAACCCAGGGCGTTGCCCTGGGCTGTCCTGTGGCGGCCTTTCAGGCCTTGTATTCGCACCGCCATGCTGGAAGAAGAAAGCCATGGATTTAGCCTTGACGGAACGGCTCAGGGGTTGCGATACGGCAGGCTGGGAAGCCTGCGCTACAATGGTTTGCCATGGTTTTGCCGGTTTC
>Ga0302319_10006409_pt1 | contig 23371 bp, 17 predicted proteins | sample Bog_T0_2_FD_203319 | JGI IMG/M metagenome (GOLD analysis project Ga0302319, IMG submission 203319) | Peat permafrost microbial communities from Stordalen Mire near Abisko, Sweden - Bog_T0_2 | ecosystem: Environmental > Terrestrial > Soil > Wetlands > Peat | place: Sweden: Abisko, Stordalen Mire...
CCGCGTCGCCGGCGCCGAGCAGCGTCGCCGCCAATCGTTGAATCAGCGGCTTGGCCTGCGGCAGCGCTTGCTCGACCGCGAACAGCCGCGACACCACGCGCTCGATATTGCCGTCGACCGGCATGGTATGGCGGCCGAACGCGATCGCGGCAATCGCCGCCGCGGTATAGGGACCGATGCCCGGCAGCGTGCGCAAGGCTTGCTCGGTATCGGGAAAGACGCCGCCATGATCGCGCCGGACCGTCATCGCGCAGGCGTGCAGGTTGCGGGCGCGCGAATAATAGCCGAGCCCGGCCCACATCCGCAGCACGTCGTCGAGCGAGGCGCGGCCGAGCGCGTCGACATCGGGCCAGCGCGCCAGGAATTTCAGGAAATAGGGCGCGACGGTCTTGACGCCGGTCTGCTGCAGCATGATCTCCGACAGCCACACCCGGTAGGGATCGGCGCGCTGGCCCGGCGGCGGCCGCCACGGCAGCAGGCGGCGATGCCGGTCGTACCAGTCGAGCAGCAGCAAGGGACGGCCGGGCGCCTGCAAGGCAACCGCGCGCGGTTTTGTTTTCACGTTCCTCGGTGAAGTCATTGGGACTGTCTAATACGGAGCCCGCATTCTCTCCACAGGTCATGACCGCAGCGGACGCGGGCATCCACGTCTTTCTTCCCGCGCCGGTTCAGGATCTGAATGGCCTGGAAAGACCCGGCGGCGCCGAGGTTCCCAGCGCAAACCGCGGCGTGCTATGGGAAACCATGGCCAAACCCGGTCCGATCAGCGCCAAGCCGCTTTCCGTCCTGCTCAGCGACGTGTTTTCCGATGCCTATGCCAGGCAGGGCTTCGCCGCGCGCGAGCTGGTGACGCGCTGGGCGGAAATCGCCGGCCCCGAGATATCGGCCCATTCCGAGCCGCTGAAGATCCAGTGGCCGCGGCCGGTGGAGGGCCAGCCGCAGCTGCCGGCCACGCTGGTGCTGCGGGTCGAGGGCCCGGCGGCGCTGGAGATCCAGCACGCCTCCGACATCATCCTGCAGCGGGTCAACCGCTTCTTCGGCTGGAGCGCGGTCGGACGGCTGGCGCTGCGGCAGGCGCCGCTGGCGCGCCGCGCCGGGCCGCCGGCCTCCCGCGCGCCGGATCCGGGCCAGGTGGCCAGGGTCGCCAAAACCCTGTCCGCGGTCGAGGACGAGGAATTGCGCGCCGCGCTGGCCCGGCTCGGCGCCTCGATCAAGCGAAATTGAGCCCTTCGCCAGGAACGGCCATCGCGGCCTGCCATTGCCACAATCATGGTTTCAAGCTAGCGACTTCCTTGTTGATGTCCTTTTCGGCGTGAACGCGCCAATCCGGGAGCAAACCGTTGATCATCACGCGCCGCGCCTTCACCGCCGCCCTGTCGCTGACCGGGCTCGCCGCCCTCATCGGGTTGTCGCCGCTGCGCCTGATCACAAGCGCGATGGCGCAAAGCGCGGCCGACGTCGCCAAGCCGGTGTCGCTGCCGGACATGGCGCTGGGCCCCGCCAACGCTCCGGTGACCATCACCGAATATGCCTCCATGACCTGCCCGCATTGCGCGGCCTTCGACAAGGAGGTGTTTCCGAAGATCAAGTCGGCCTATATCGACACCGGCAAGGTGCGTTACGTGTTCCGCGAATTCCCTCTCGACATCAAGGCGGCGGCCGGCTCGATGCTGGCGCGCTGCATCGCCAAGGACGATGCCGCGAAATATTTCACCGTCGTCGACCTGCTGTTCCGGCAGCAGGACGACTGGGTGATGAAGAACACCACGGAGACGCTGACCCGGATCGGCAAGCAGGCCGGTCTCAGCCAGCAGGCGGTGGAAGATTGCCTCAAGGATCAGGCGCTGCTCGACAAGATCGCCGCGGACCAGAAATACGCCAGCGAAGTGCTGAAGGTGAACTCGACGCCGACCTTTTTCATCAACGGCGAGGTCATCAAGGGCGAGGCGTCGTTCGATGAGTTCGACAAGAAGATCAAGTCGATGCTGAAGAGCTGAGCGATTCGGCTCCGCGCCGGCCGCCTGCATCTGGCCTAAAGCGGCTTGATCGCGCCGCGCCACCGCCGCTTTAGCCGGGCTGCGTTGTCGCTCGCGCCAGCGACGATTTTTCATCCATAGCACATGCAGCCGGTCCGCCGGCGTTTGGGAAATTCGACAGACGGATCAAGTCGCAAGCTGAAGAGCTGATTGCCGGTTCCCGGGCCGCCCGATTCGCGATGCCCCGACAAGCCCGGCAAACCCCCTGATAAAACACTGGATAAAACCCGTGGGAAAAGCCCCGGGCGGTGGTTGCCCTTCCGGGCCGGCCTCGCCATTGTCGCGGCCATCAGGGCCGCAAGCCGCGACTCGCCCACACACCGACATTGCCTTCTATGGTATTGTCCCGGCAGGGAGATTCGCGCCCCGCCAACCGAGCATCGTGTCCATGAAGCTAACCCGTCTCCGCCTCCACGGTTTCAAATCCTTCGTCGAGCCCACCGACTTCGTGATCGAGGCCGGCCTCACCGGCGTGGTCGGACCGAACGGCTGCGGCAAGTCGAACCTGGTCGAGGCGCTGCGCTGGGCGATGGGCGAGACCTCGCATAAATCGCTGCGCGCCGCCGACATGGACGCGGTGATCTTTGCCGGATCCGGCAACCGTCCGTCGCGCAACCACGCCGAAGTGGTGATGACGATCGACAATTCCGATCGCTCGGCGCCGGCGGCGATGAACGACCGGGAGACGCTGGAAATCTCGCGCCGGATCGAGCGCGATGCGGGTTCGGTGTACCGGATCAACGGCCGCGACGTGCGCGCCCGCGACGTGCAGCTCTTGTTTGCCGACGCCGCCACCGGCGCCCGCTCGCCCGCGCTGGTCCACCAGGGCAAGATCGGCGAGATCATCCAGGCCAAGCCGGAGCAGCGCCGCCGGGTGCTGGAGGACGCCGCCGGCGTCGCCGGCCTGCACGCCCGCCGCCACGAGGCCGAACTGCGCCTCAAGGCCGCCGAAACCAACCTGACCCGCGTCGAGGACGTGATCGGGCAGCTGGCCGGGCAGATCGACGGCCTGAAGAAGCAGGCCCGGCAGGCGATCCGCTACCGCGAAGTCGCCGCCAAGGTGCGCAAGGCCGAGGCCATGCTGTTCCACCTGCGCTGGCTGGAGGCCAATGCCGACGTCGCCGAAGCCGCGCGGGTCCATGATCTCAATGTCCGCGAGATGGCCGAACGCACCCGCGAGCAGGCCGAGGCGGCCCGCATCCAGGCGGTGCGCGCCTCCGAACTGCCGGCGCTGCGCGATGCCGAAGCCCGCGCCGCGGCCGGACTGCAGCGCCTCACCAATGCGCGCGAGACGCTCGACCGCGAGGAACAGCGCGCCAAGGAGCGCGTCGCCGAGCTCGACCGCCGGCTGACGCAATTTTCGGCCGATATCGCCCGCGAGCAGCAGCAGACCTCCGATGCGGAGGTGGCGCTGCAGCGGCTCGACGGCGAAGACACCGAATTGAAGGACGAGATCAAGTCGCGCGTCGAAAAACGCAGCGGCGTCGATGAGCGCGTCGCCGAGGCCGAAACCACCCTGGCCGCGGCCGAACGGCTGTTCGCCGAGCTGACCACCGTTCTCGCCGACCTCACGGCGAAACGAAACCAGCTCGAATCCGGCGTGCGGACCTATCGCGACCGCTTGGCGCGGCTCGATCAGGAGATCGCCAACGTCCAGAACGAGGAGCAGAAGCTCGCGCAGGAGACCAGCGCGCTGGGCGACCTCGCCGCGCTGGCCGAGAGCCTCGAGACCGCGCAACTGAGGCTTTCGCAATCCGAAACCGAGGCGCAGGGCTCCGAGGCCGGGCACGTCGCCGCGCGGCAACGGCTGGAAGCCGCGCGCGCGCCGCTCAACGAGGCCGACAAGCGCGTGCAGCGGCTCGAGACCGAAGCGCGCACGATCTCCAAGCTCGTCAATGGCGAGACCAAGAATCTCTGGCCGCCGATCATCGACGGCATCACCGTCGCCAAGGGATACGAAAAGGCTCTGGGCGCCGCCCTCGGCGACGATCTCGATGCGCCGGTCGATCCGTCGGCGCCAATGCGCTGGACCAATTCCGGGGTCACCGAGGGCGATCCGGCCTTGCCCGAGGGCGTCGAGGCGCTCGCCTTGCATGTCGATGCGCCGTCCGAGCTGGCGCGCCGCCTCGCCCAGATCGGCGTCGTCGCCAGGGAACGCGGCGCCGAACTGGTGCCGCAGCTGAAGACCGGCCAGCGGCTGGTGTCGCCGGAAGGCGACGTCTGGCGCTGGGACGGCTTTGTCGCCGCCGCACACGCCCCGACCGGCGCGGCACGGCGGCTGGCCGAGCGCGCGCGGCTGGTCGATATCGAGAGCGAGCTCGAGCAGGCCCGCATCGAGGCCGCCGCCAAGCGTCAGGCGCTGGAATCGGCCGAGGCCGAACTGAAGGCCGCCTCGGCCGCCGAAACCTCGGCGCGCGATGCCTGGCGGGCGGCGCAGCGCGAAGCCGATGCCGCGCGCCAGCGTCATGCCGACACCGAGCGCGAGATCAATCGCCATGCCGCGCGCAAATCGGCGCTGACCGAGGCCCGCAGCCGCCTCACCGCCGACCGCCTCGAGGCCCAGGGAGCGGAGGAAAGCGCCGCCGCCGCACTGGCCGAACTGCCGCCGAGCCTCGAGACCGAGACCCGGCTCGCCGCCGTTCGCAGCGACATCGATGGCCATCGCCGCATGGCCGCCCAGGTGCGGGCCGAAGCCCAGGCGCTGGCGCGCGAAGCCGAACTGGCCGACCGCCGCCTGCAGGCGATCCTGGCCGAGCGCAGCGACTGGCAAAACCGCCGGCAGAGCGCGGCCTCGCAGATCGCGACCATCGAGGCCCGCGTCACCGAGGTCAGGGCCGAGCGCGCCGAACTCGAAAATGCGCCGGCGCTGTTCGCCGAAAAGCGCCGCGCGCTGATCTCCGAAATAGAGGCGGCGGAAACCGCGCGCCGCGTCGCCGCCGACGCGCTGGCCGCCGCCGAAAGCCTGATGGCGGAGACCGACCGCGCCGCCAAGCTCTCGCTGGAGGCGCTCGGCAGCGCCCGCGAAACCTGCGCCCGGGCCGAAGAGCGCATGGAGGGCGCGCGGCGCCGCCTGGTCGACGTCGAGCGCGAAATCCACGACATGCTCGAAGTCGAGCCGCAGGCGGTGGCCGGGCTTGCCGAGATCGAGCCGGGCATGGAGCTGCCGCCGCTGCCGGAGATCGAGGAAAATCTCGAAAAGCTGCGCCGCGACCGCGAGCGGCTCGGCGCGGTCAACCTGCGCGCCGAGGAAGAGCTGCGCGAGGTCGAAGCCCAGCACACCTCGCTCACCACCGAACGCGACGACCTGGTCGAGGCCATCAAGCGGCTGCGCCAGGGCATCCAGAGCCTCAACCGCGAGGCGCGCGAGCGGCTATTGGCCTCGTTCGAGATCGTCAACGGCCATTTCAAGCGGCTGTTCGTCGAGCTGTTCGGCGGCGGCGAAGCCGCCCTGCACCTGATCGAGAGCGACGATCCGCTGGAGGCGGGCCTCGAAATCATCGCCAAGCCGCCCGGCAAGAAGCCGCAGACGCTGTCGCTGCTGTCCGGCGGCGAGCAGGCGCTGACCGCGCTGTCGCTGATCTTCGCGGTGTTCCTCACCAACCCGTCGCCGATCTGCGTGCTGGACGAAGTCGACGCGCCGCTCGACGACCATAACGTGGAGCGGTTTTGCAATTTGCTGCACGAGATGACCGGCTCGACCGAGACGCGCTTCATCATCATCACCCACAATCCGATCACCATGGCGCGGATGAACCGGCTGTTCGGCGTCACCATGGCCGAACGCGGCGTGTCGCAGCTGGTCTCGGTCGATCTCGAGGATGCGGTGAAGATTCTCGACCAGCACGTGGCGTAGCGACTGCACTGTTTTGCCCTCCCCTGAAGGGGCCCGCGAGGGGATCAGGGCCATCGCATATGATGGACTTGAGCCGCAGATTGATGCGGTCGAGGTCTCGCACCAACGCTCAGCGCGGGTCGTCCCTGCGTGCGCAGGGAACCATCACCCTGGCCTCAAAAGTGAGAAAAGGCTTCTGCCACAGTGCCGAAACGAGATTTCGCACCGTATGGGTCCCTGCGTGCGCAGGGACGACTCGTTGAAATGCCATGCGAAAAGCCATGATCGCGCCCGGGCTTCCTGCCGAACTGACCGCTGCCCTCGAGGTGAAGCTGCAGGGGCTGTCGCGCAACGACGCGGCCGAACGCGCCGCGCTGATTTCGCAGACCTACCGCGACGGCGGCGGCTCGGGCGCGATCCGCTCTGCGCCCGATGCGCTGGCCTACGCGCTGGCGCGAATGCCCGCGACCTATGCCGCGGTGACGGCCAGCCTGAACGCGCTCTCTGCCATCCGGCCGGACTTCGCGCCGGCGAGCCTGCTCGATGTCGGCGCCGGTCCGGGAACCGCCAGCTGGGCGGCCGCCGAGGCCTTTGCATCGCTGCGATACTTTACGCTGCTGGATGCCAACGCCGCCTTGCGCGCGCTGGCGCTGGATCTCGTCCGCGACAGCGCAAGGCTGCGCGATCTCGACTACATCCACCGCGACGCCCGGGCTGCGCTGGCCGATGCGCCGGCGGCCGACCTGGTGGTGGCAAGCTATGTCATCGGCGAGATCGGCGATGGCGAACGAAGCGCGCTCGCGGCGCTGATGTGGGAAAAGTGCCGCGACACGCTGCTGATCGTCGCGCCCGGCACGCCGGCCGCCTATGCCGGGATCATCGCGCTGCGCCAGCAGCTGATCGCCGCGGGCGCCCATGTGATCGCCCCCTGCCCGCACGACGGCGTCTGTCCGCTGACGGCGCCGGACTGGTGTCATTTCACCCAGCGGCTGCCCCGCTCGCGCGCGCATCGCCACCTCAAGGGCGCAGAACTCGCGTTCGAGGACGAGAAATTCAGCTATCTGGCGCTGTCGCGCACGCCGGTGGCGGCACGTCCCGCCCGGGTGCTGGCGCAGCCCTTCGTCAGCAAGGTCGAGGTATCCGCGAAACTCTGCACCCCTGACGGTCTGCTGATGACAAAAGTGCCGCGCGGCGCCAGGGCCGACTACGCCCGCGCCCGGCGCTGGCGATGGGGCGACGCGGTGGCGGATTGACCCACCCCGCTCCCGCCGCACCGCGTCGGGAACGCCGATCGCCGGTTTGTTGAACGTACGCCGCCTTGCGCCCGACCAAGGGATGCCCACGTCCAGGCGGTCCCTGACGCATGGGCGTTTTTTGGTCTAGGGTTGTTCTCGTTCGTTGTCTCATCAGGAGTTTTTTGCCATGTCGAGCGGCTGGATCATTATCGGCGTCATCGTCATTGTCGTGCTGTTCGCCTTTGCGTCGTACAATCGGCTGGTCGCGCTCAGCCAGCGCGTCAGCCAGGCCTTTGCCGACATCGACGTGCAGCTCAAGCAGCGCCACGACCTGATCCCGAACCTGGTCGAGACCGTGAAGGGCTACGCCGCCCATGAGCGCGGCACGCTCGACGAGGTGGTCAAGGCCCGCAGCGCCGCGATGTCGGCGCAGGGACCGGGCCAGGTCGCCGCCGCCGAGAACCAGCTCAGCGGCGCGCTCGGCAGGCTGATGGCGCTGTCGGAGGCCTATCCCGACCTCAAGGCCAATGCCAATTTCCAGCAGCTGGCCAGCGAATTGTCGGATCTCGAAAACAAGATCGCCGCCAGCCGCCGCTTCTTCAACAACGCGGTCCAGGAATACAACACCGGCATCCAGCAGATGCCCGCCGCGCTGTTCGCCGGCACCTTCGGCTTCACCCGCAAGGAGTTTTTCGATCTCGGCGCCGCCCGTGCCGACGTCGAGCAGGCGCCGACGGTGAAATTCTAAACTCGTCTATTTTGCCGTCATTGCGAGCGAAGCGAAGCAATCCATAAACATCGGAAAGGCATGGATTGCTTCGGCGGACAGAGCGCGCCTCGCAATGATGTCCGCGCGGTTACACCAGGACCCATCATGGCCGCCTATGGTCTCTACACCCACATCGCGTCGAACAAATTCCGTTCGATGCTGCTGCTCGCCGGGCTGTTCGTGCTGGTCTACGTCATGGTCTATGCCGGCGCGCTGATCGCGGAAGGGGTGACCGATGCCGGCGAAACCGTGCCATATTATCTGCAGGCGGCGGCGCGCGACCTGGTGACGGCCTTTCCCTATGCCACCGGCGGCACGCTGCTGTGGATCGTGATCGCCTATTTCTTCCACCAGTCGATCGTCGATGCCGTGACCGGCGGCGAGGATGTGACGCGGCAGCAGCAGCCGCGGCTGTACAATCTGCTGGAAAACCTCTGCATCTCGCGCGGCATCCCGATGCCTAAGCTGAAGATCATCGACAGCGACGCGCTGAACGCCTACGCCACCGGGCTCAACGCGCGGCAATATGCCGTCACCGTGACCTCGGGCCTGCTGAAGGCGCTGAACGACCAGGAGGTCGAAGCGGTGCTCGGCCACGAGCTCACCCACATCCGCAACGGCGACGTCCAGATGATGGTGGTCGCGGTGATCATCGCCGGCGTGGTCGGCTTCTTCGCCGAACTGTTCTTCCGCAGTTTTACCAATTTTGGCTACGGTTACGGCTATGGCGGCTATGGCCGCGGCAGCTGGTCATCCTCCTCGTCGTCATCCTCCTCGGACAATGACCGCAAGGGCTCCGGCGGTGCCGCGATCATCGTCATCATCGTCGCGGTGGCGCTGATCGGGCTCGCCTGGCTGTTGTCGCAACTGGTGCGGCTGGCGCTGTCGCGGTCGCGCGAACTGCTGGCCGACGCCGGATCGGTCGAACTGACCAAGAACCCCGACGCCATGATCTCGGCGCTGCGCAAGATCGAGAACCGCGGCGAGCTTCCAGGGGCCACCTCGGCGGTGATGGAATTGTGCCTCGACAATCCGCGCGAGGGGTTTTCCGACCTGTTTGCGACCCATCCTTCGGTGGAGTCCCGGGTGCAGGCGCTGGTGAAATTCGCCGGCGGACACGACCCCGGGCCGCTCGCCTTGCCGCCGGCGGCCGGGCCGGGCGATCCGCCGCCGCCAGGCGGCCAGCCGCCGGTTCCGTCAGGTCCGTGGAGCGATCCGAAGGACCAGGCGAGCGAACCCCAGGGTGCATCCCGGGGTCCCTGGGGCAGGCCCGCCGGTCCCTGGGGCCGCCGCGGCTGAACGCTCGCGCGCGAACAGCCCTCACCGGCGTTAACGACACCGGCAGGATTAACCTTAACGGCGGTCTAAGGAATTGAATTCTCCCTTGTTTCTGCCATGTTCGCGCCCGAGGCAGGCCGGGGATGTTCCGATCGGGCGGGGTTGCGCCCACCGCCGGGACTCGAGGGCACGATCCGGCGGCGGCACCGGTTTTCCCCCAACAGGCGGCCTGGTTTGTTCTAGGATCGTGCTATCGGTCGGGAATGGGGCGTAAGGGAAGTTCATGACGAAGCCAGTAGTGATCGTGGTCGGCGCGGACAAGGGCGGGGTCGGCAAGACCACGGTGTCGCGGACCCTGCTCGATTATTTCAGCGCCAACAACGTCCCCACCCGCGCCTTCGACACCGAATCCCCGCGCGGCACCCTGAAGCGCTTCCATCCCGACATCACCGAGATCGTCGACATGACGACGACCTCGGACCAGATGAAGATCTTCGACACCCTGAATTCATCGAGCCCCTCGGTCACCGTGATCGACGTCCGCGCCGGCCTGTTGTCGCCGGCGCTGGCCTCGCTGCGCGACATCGGCTTCCTCGACGCGGCCAAATCCGGCCAGATCACCTTTGCCGTGTTCCACATCCTCGGGCCCTCGATCGCCTCGCTGGACGAGATCGCCGAGACCGCGAACTTCATGGTAGGCGCCAAGTATTTCCTGGTGAAGAACTTCATCAACAACACCAGCTTCTTCGAATGGGACCAGGCGACCTACAATTCCTATTTCCACCGCATCAAGGACGCCACCGAGCTGACCATCCCCAAGCTCAACGAGATGGCCTATGAGCAGGTCGAGGTGGCCTCGGTGCCGTTCCTCAAATTCGTCGCCAACAAGGGCGTCCGCGACGAGGCGGCCAACTATTCGTTCGTGCTGCGCGGCTATGTCCGGCACTGGCTGGCCAATGTCTGGAGCGAATTCGACCGCATCAAGCTGACCGACCTGGTCGGCTCCGGCAAGCCCGGCGAGCGCGGCGGCGGCGGCGAAAAATAGTTGCGCTCCGCACGCCAATTGGCTGGATTAGGGGCCGGATTCGCCTGATATAGCGCCGATGCGTCTGACCCCCGTCTACATCGTCTGCTCGCCCCGCCCGCTGGTCGGCAAGACCATGATGGCGCGGCTGCTGAGCGAATTCCTGCTGCTGAAACAGGGCACGGTGGCCGCCTTCGACATCAACCTGAAGGAGCCCTCGCTGCTGGAATACCTGCCCGCCGTCACCGAGACCGCCGAGGTCGACGACACCTTCGGCAAGATGGCGCTGATGGACCGGCTGATCGTCAATGACGGCATCGCCAAGGTGATCGATCTCGGCTTCCACGCCTTCGACGAGTTCTTCAAGATGTCGGACGAGATCGGCTTTTTGAAGGAGGCGGCGCGGCGCGGCGTCGCCCCGGTCATCCTGTTCGTCGCCGACACCGACCGCGCCTCGGCGCGCGGCTTTGCCATGCTGCAGCAGCAGATTCCCGCGGCTTCGACCGTTGTCGTCGACAACGAATTCGTGCTGCGCGGCGAGCTGCCGCCGGCCATGGCCGGCGGCCGCATCCTTCGCGTCGGCGCGCTGCCGGTGTTTCTCAAGACCTACATCAGCCGGCTGCAGTTCTCCTTCACCGGCTACCTGCGCCACGAGAAGGACAGCTCGACCGAACTGCATCAGTGGATCCGCAAGAACTACCATAGCCTTCGCGAGCTCGAGTTGAACCTGCTGCTGCAGAGGTCCTGAGCCGTCCGCTCCGCCGGCCGCGCGGGGGCGATCGCGTGGCGCGATTTCGACCTAAATCGTCATTCCGGGGCGCACTCTTGCGCGAGCCCGGAATCCTAACCCCCGCAGGGGATATGGATTCCGGGCCTGCGCCTTTGGCCGGCTGTCGCCGACCAACGGCACATCCCGGAATGACGATTTAGGTCGGAATCGCTCCACCAGAACGTGATGGCTCTGAGCTGAATCGGGGCATGCGCGACTTCACGTCGCCTCTGCCCGCTCTTTGCGGCGCATGCGGCCAAATGAACCGCGCCTTGGTGCGGTCGTGGCCCCGCACAAGCTCCCACCGAGTCGTTCCTGCGCGCACAGGGCCCCATCATCCTGGCCTCGAATTGAAAAAGGCCCTCCGCTCCCGTGCCGAACACGAGATGCGTCGGCGTGCGCACGACTCGTTGAAACGCAATGCGGCATCGCAAATGTTCGCCGCGGATGGCGTAAAAAATTCCATCGGCGATAGCCGGTCGGGCGAATGCGGGCGGAGCTGCAAGCGGGCTTCGAACCCGGCCTGCCGCAAAATATCGAAAACAACCCCATGCAAAGTAGCCGAATACCGCCGGGCGGGATGCCTTCCCGGCGAAAAACATTTTGACACGTCGGGCAAATCAGTGGCACTTGTCCATCATCCCGCGATCCTCAAAAGCTGACCCTGCCTGACGGCGGGCGCCGTGGCGTGATCGCAGGCCAAACCTCCGACCCCTGGAAAGTTGCAACCGCCCGCCGCAGCGAGGCATCGCCTTGCGCGTGGCCGAACCCTCGCGCGCGCCCCGCGATGCGCGTGCCCAAGGAGAACCCGACATGGACACAGAACTGGACCTCGACACGCCGGCCGCAAGCGCCGCAGCCGGCCCGACCCTGTCTGCCACCGCCGTGGGGATACAGCTCACGCCGCAGGGATTCCGCCTCGACCATCCGGACCTGGAAGCCGGCGAAAGGCTGATGGCGGGGATATTGGGGGTCGCCGATCGCGATGCGATGCATGGCCTGCTCGGACAATTGGTGAAGGCCAGCATGAAGGCGGGCAAGCCCGACGCGGCCAACCTCGCCTTCATGATTTCGATGATCAAGCGCCTGAAGCCCCGGGACGCCGTCGAGGCCATGCTGGTGGCGCAGATGGTGTCGGTTCACGTGATGGCGATGCAATCCGTCCATCACCTCGCCGGCGCGCAGGACATCGCCTGGCATGACAGCGCCGGGCGCGCGCTGGCCAGGCTGGCGCGCACCTTTCCGGCCCAGATCGAGGCGCTCAACCGCTACCGCAACCAGGGCGAGCCTGCCATCACCGTGCAGAACGTCTCGGTCCAGGATGGCGGCAAGGCCATCGTCGGCAACGTCACCCAGCATACCCGCGTGGTCGCCCCGGACCATGGCGCGGCGATCGCGACGGAGGCCTCGATGCCCGCGAGCCCCGATCCCGGCACATAGCGCCCGGATTCCGTGACCGCCAGCCGGCCAGCGCAGGCATGACCGACCACGCCCGCAATACCGCTCCCTTGCTGGCAAGCCCGCGCTGCCGCGCCAAGACCCGCGCCGGCGACCCGTGCCGCGCGCCGGCGGTGCGCGGCAAACGCCGCTGCCGCATGCACGGCGGCGCGCCGCGATCCGGCGCACCACGCGGAAACCGCAACGCGCGCCGCCACGGCCTGTTCACGGGCGAAGCGATCGCCGAGCGCAGGCGGATTCGGGACTTGTTGGGGGAGGCGCGGAAGTTGCTGCGGGGGATGAAGTGAGCTGGGGAGCAAAGCCGGAGCGCACGGATTTTGCGCGGCGATGGGCTATTCGCCGGGCGGCGGTGCAGATTTCGCCGAGTCAACGTTTCTAAATTAATGGATCGTCCCCAATTTGGGGTGTATGGTACCCAAAGTGGGGTTGATATGACGAAGAACCCGAGCTTGGCGAATGCGCTATTTTCCGGCGTGCAGCAGCGCGTGCTGGGGCTTATTTTCGGCAATCCCGAACGCAGCTTCTATACCTCGGAAATTGTCCGAAGCGTTCGTTCGGGCAGAGGTGCAGTCGAGCGCGAATTGGCGCGCCTGGAGCAGACCGGCCTGATCTCAGCCGAGCGAATCGGCAATCAGAAGCACTACCGGGCCAATCGTGCATCGCCGATTTTTGAAGAGCTGCACGGCATCGTCTTGAAAACTGTCGGGTTGACCGAGCCGTTGAAGCAATCGCTCGCGCCATACGCCGACAAGATCAAGGTTGCTTTCGTCTATGGTTCAGTCGCGAAAGGCACCGATACGGCGCGCAGCGACATCGATCTCATGGTAATCGGCGACGACCTGACATACGCCGATCTGTATGCGGGTTTGCAGAAGGCCGAGAACGTTTTGAATCGGACTGTAAACCCGACCTTCTTTTCCTTCGATGATTGGCATCGCAAGTTCAGTACCAAAGATTCCGTCATTGCAAAAATTGCCGCGCAGCCTAAGCTTTTCCTTTTCGGCGTAGAAGCTGACTTGAATCATGGCCAGACAGGAGCTCGACAACCTCGTTAAGATCGGTCAGCTCAAGCATGAGCCACCCACGCGCGCGGAATTCGACGGCATGATCAACGGCGCGAAGAGGCGCCTCGCCGATGCGCAAAACGAGGACCTTGCCTCTGAAAGCCGGTTCGATCTCGCCTACGGCGCAGCGCATGGTCTCGCTCTGGCTGCCCTGCGGCAGAAGGGCTACCGGTCGGAAAATCGCTATACGGTCTTCCAGGCGCTTGCTCACACGGTCGAAGGTCTGGACCCTGCTGCGGCCCGGATTTTCGCGAAGAGCCATCACGAGCGCAATCTAGCCGAGTATGAGGGCCGCACCGAGGTCGACGAACGCCTTCTGTCCGAATTGATCCGCTACGCGGTTGAGCTCGAGAAAATAGTGCTTGCTCTTGAGGCGCCAGCTGAATGATCGCAGGGGTTTGCCGCACCTGGAGCAGGAAGAACGTTTGGCCTCATTTACAGGGATTGCAAAATACTGCGCATGATCTGAAACATCGCGCGAATTTCGCCGCCATGAACCACCCCGGCCCCGATCCCGCCCCCGCCCTTCCCTCAATGCCCGTCGAACGCCATCAGCGTGCGCACCGGCACGTCCATCGCCCGCAGTTTCACCGCACCCCCGAGGTCCGGCAGGTCGATGATGAAGCAGGCCGCCACCACGTCGGCGCCGATCTGGCGCAGCAGCTTGACCGCGGCCTCCGCGGTGCCGCCGGTGGCGATCAAATCGTCGACCAGGATCACGCGCTCGCCGGGGTGGATGGCGTCGGCGTGCATCTCCATTTCGTCGAGGCCGTATTCCAGCGAATAGGCGATCCGCACCGTGGTATGCGGCAGCTTGCCCTTCTTGCGGATCGGCACGAAGCCGGCGGAAACCTGGTGCGCTACCGCGCCGCCGATGATGAAGCCCCGCGCCTCGATGCCGGCGACCTTGTCGATCTTGTTGCCGGCCCAGGGCTGCACCAGCTCGTCGATGGCGCGGCGAAACGACCGCGCGTCGCCGAGCAGCGTGGTGATGTCGCGAAACAGGATGCCCGGCTTGGGGTAATCGGGAATGGTGCGGACGGCGGCCTTCAGGTCATGTTCAAAAGTCATCGGTGTCTTTTTCTGAAATCGGAATGGCAATGGGGGTTCGATGCGCTCGTTGTCGCGAACCTAGCGAAGCAATCCGGAAGCGGCAAGCAGGTTGGATCGCCTGGCCGCGAGCGCTTGCGGTATCCTCCTGGTTCAGCGATTTCGAGGTTCGCATCATTTCGTCATTCCGGGCCCGCACTCCGTCCGGCTATCGCCGGCCGGAGCACATCCCGGAATGACGAACGATGGATCGGAATCGCTGCATCAGGTCACGCCGCGCCGAGCCGGAACGCGTTCTCCACGATGCGCAGGCCGACCTCGCCGCCGAGCGACATCAGCGATTCCGGATGAAACTGCACGCCGCCGACCGGCAGGGTCCGGTGTTCGATCGCCATCGGCACGCCGTCCTCGGTGCTCGCGGTCACGCGGAGCACGTCGGGCATGCTGCCCTGCTCGACAAACAGCGAATGATAGCGGCCGATCACGATCTCATTGGGCAGGTTCTGCATCAGGCGCCCGCCGCGCACCTGGATGCGCGAGGGCCGGCCATGCGCCGGCTGGCCGAGCTGGCCGAGCTGGCCGCCGAAATATTCGCCGATCGCCTGCACGCCGAGGCAGACGCCGAAGATCGGCAGCCGGCTCTCGAGCGCCGCGGCGATGGTACTGGAAATCGCAAAATCCTCCGGCCGGCCCGGCCCCGGCGACAATACCAAGAGATCCCAGTTTTTCTGCTTCAGCATGTCGAGCGCGTGAACATGCCGGACCACGGTGACGGTGGCGCCGACCTGGCGGAAATAATCCGCCAGCATATGCACAAAACTGTCGTCATGATCGATCAGCAGCACCCGCTTGCCCGAGCCCGTCGCATCCGGCGCGAACGCCGACAGCGGCTTTGCCGGATCGCCGCGCAGCGCCTGGAACAGGGCCGCGGCCTTGACCTGGCATTCCCTGTCCTCGGCGGCGGGATCGGAATCGAACAGGCAGGTGGCGCCGACCCGCACCTCGGCGAGGCCGTCCTTCATGCGGATGGTGCGGATGGTCAGCCCGGTATTGAGGCTGCCGTCGAAATTCACCGCGCCGATGGCGCCGGCATACCAGCGCCGCGGCGACCGCTCGTTGTCCTCGACGAACTGCATCGCCCACAGTTTCGGCGCGCCGGTCACCGTCACCGCCCAGGCATGGGTGAGGAAGGCGTCGAGCGAGTCGAAGCCCGGCCGCAGCATGCCCTCGACGTGATCGACGGTGTGAAACAGCTTCGAGTAGGTCTCGATCTGCCGCCGCGCCAGCACCTTGATGCTGCCGGGCACGCAGACCCGCGCCTTGTCGTTGCGGTCGACGTCGGTGCACATGTTGAGCTCGAATTCGTCCTTTTCGGAATTCAGCAACTGCCGGATCTGCTCGGCGTCGCCGATCGCATCGACGCCGCGGGCGATGGTGCCGGAGATCGGGCAGGTCTCCACCCGCCTTCCGTCGCAGCGGACGAACATTTCCGGCGACGCCGCCACCAGGAATTCGCCGTCGCCGAGATTCATCAGCGCGCCATACGGCGAGGGATTGATCCGGCACAGCCGCTGGAACACCTCGGCCGGGGAGCGCTCGCAGGGTTCGGCGAACAGCTGGCCCGGCACCGCCTCGAACAGGTCGCCGCGCGCGAACGCGGCGCGCGCGGTCTCCACCGTGGCCTGGTATTCGCCGGCGGCATGATCGGCAAATCCCTGCCGCGGCGTCCGGGCATAGACGCTGTCCGCGGTGTCCCGTGGCAGGCCCGCGGTCGAGCCGCCCTGCCAGGCGAAGTCGTAAGCCAGCACCACGCCGCGCCCGGCGGCGCGGTCATAGGCCAGCAGCCGATCCGGCACGTAGAGCACGATATCGCGCTGGTCGGTCTCGCGCGGGCGCTTCTGCACCAGGTCCTCGATCTGGAACACGAGGTCATAGGCGAAGGCGCCGAACAGGCCGAGCAGCGGATCCTCGGCGGCGCCGAGCACCGCCACGAGGTCGCGCACCAGCGACATCACGCTGGCGCGCCGGGTGCGCTGGTCCTCGTCGACCGGGGCGGCGCCACGCAGGATATGGCCGGCGAGCCGCGCCGGGCTCTTTTCCGAAATCACCACGCAGGGCTCGCGCAGCGCCTCGCCGAGGAAGCCGATCAGCACCTCGCCGCGCGGGTTCAGCGCCTGCAGCGAAAAGCCGGCGCCTGCGGTCTCCAGCGCCAGCGGCGGATCGGAGAAGCCGAGATCGAAGCTCTCGTAGCGGCCCGGCACCGTGGTGCCGGACGACAGCACCACGCCGCGGCGGCGATCCAGCAGCTCGATCAGGTCGTCGAGCCTGTTGGCGCCGCCCGAAAACTGCTCCACCGACCGCACCACCTTCAGGCCGCCACGGGTAGTGTACTCGCTATGGGCCGGCAGGGAGAACGCTGTCCTGTTCATGGGTTCCTCTTATGAGACTTGCGAAGGGAACGCCACACAGGACCAACGAAAAGGCCGTCGCACTGCGATGACGGCCTTCGACGATTGAAAAAATGAAATCGCACCGGCCACCTCTCAGGAGGTGCGCCACCACAGACGGGTCTGGCGGACGACGGTGTTCATGGGCGGGTAGACACCATCCGCCGGGGGCGATGTCAAGGGACGGGTCGGCAGCCCCGACGGCCCTTCAGGGTCCCGCCGGGGGCGGTAGCCCGGATGGAGCGAAGCGTATTCCGGGGCTTTATCCCGGCCGATGGATCTGCCTCCGATTGCACGGGGCCTATCGCATGTGGAACGAGCCGTGGCGCCGTGGCTGCGCCCTCTCCCGCAGGAGGAGAGGGCACAATCACGAGCGCCGTCTGGAATTTCTTCCGAACCCGTTTTCGTCGCCGTTCAAGTCTTGCATTTCGCCATTGGCGATAGCCCTGCGAAGTGCACGGAGCCTGTCGCGGCGCTTGGCGCCGACCCGTTGGCCCGATCCGGGCACCGAATCCCGTGAAGCCTCTCGCGCGCGCGGGAAAATCTACGTAGGATTCGGCTCAAGCGATCAATAAACGAAACGGGAGGCGCGCGATGACGGTGCTGGCGCTGGGATATGCCGGGTTCGGTTCGACGGATCTCGACGACTGGCGGCGGTTCGGTACCGGGCTGGTCGGCCTGCAGGCGGTGGAACGCGGCGCTTCGCTGCTGGCGTTCCGGATGGACGACCGCAAGCAGCGCATCGTGATCGATCGCGCGATGCCGGAAGGCATGCGCCTGTTCGGCTGGGAGGTCGCCGACGCGACCGCGCTGGAGGCGCTGGCGGCGCGGCTGGAAGCGGCGAAGGTCGAGGTCACCGCCGAGCCGAAGGCGCTCGCCGATGCCCGCCGGGTGGCGGCGCTGATTTCGTTCCGCGATCCCGCCGGCAACCGGCTGGAGGCGTTTTATGGCCCCGAGATCGCCGCCGAGCCGTTCCGCCCGGGCCGGTCGATCTCCGGCTTCCGCACCGGCCCGCTCGGCCTCGGCCATGCCGTGCTGACGGTCGAGCACATCGCGCCGGTGATGGCGTTCTATGTCGAGGTGCTCGGCTTCGGCCTCAGCGACTACATCGAAAAGCCGTTTCGCGCCTACTTCTTCCATGTCAACGCGCGGCATCACTCGCTGGCGCTGATCGAGACCGGGAAGAACGGCATGCATCATTTGATGGTGGAGCTGTTCTCGCTCGACGATGTCGGCCAGGCCTACGATCTCGCACTGGCCGAGCCGGACCGCATCGGCGTCACCCTCGGTCGCCACACCAACGACTTCATGACCTCGTTCTACGCCAGGACGCCGTCTTCCTTCATGATCGAATGCGGCTGGGGCGGCCGCGAGATCGATCCGGCCGGCTGGCAGCCGGTCGAAATGCATCACGGCCCCAGCCTGTGGGGACACGAGCGGAGCTGGCTGCCGCCGCAGGACCGCGCGGTCGCACGCGAGATGCGGATGCAGGCCGCGGCTTCCGGCCTGCGCGCGCCGGTGCAGGTGATGGACGGCAATTACAGGCTGATGCCGGGAACCTGCGCCTGGTGGGACGGCATCGGCGAGCGCGAAACTTGATACGCGCCGCGTCAGGTTTGCTCTCCGCGACCGGCGCTGGACGACCGATTCCCTGGAAGTTGTCATATGCGGGGGACTTCTCTGAGGTCAAAAGCGGTGATCGGCTGGCGTGCGGTCACCTCTCCCCGCGCGCGGCAGGGCTATCGCATATGGAACGAAGCCGTCGGTGCTCTTGACTGTGCCCTCTCCCCTTGTGGGAGAGGGCTCAATAACGCCAGCAAGAGACTCGGCCGGGTGAGGGGTCGACGCAGAGCACGCCCCCTCACCCGGCAGAGTTTGTTGCAGACGTCTCTCAAGCCCTCTCCCACAGGGGAAGAGGGAAAAGCCACGGACGCCGCAGCGAAGATTCTGCCTCTCGCCGAATTCAAGCCTTCCATTTTTTCAAATGCGATAGCCCTGCCGCGCGCGGGGAGAGGCTGGCCGACTTTCAGGAAATCACCGGACTACTCCCGAGGGCCGTAACGCCGCAGCGCCTCCAGGGTGAGGCCCTTGCCGACCGCGCCGAACGTGTCGCCTTCGACGATGCGGGCGGCGGGCGCCGCGGCGGTGATGGCCTTGCGGACATGGGCGAGCCGCACCGAGCCGCCGGTCAAAAACACCGCGTCGATGTCGGCGGCGGAAAGTTTGGCCTGCTTGAGGCAGATCTCGATGCGGGCGCCGATCCGCGCGGCGAGCTGCCTTGTATGGCTCACCAGGTCGGGCCGGCCGATCGCGGCGGCAAGACCCGGCGCCACCCATTCCAGCGGGATGTCGGCGCGGCGCGAATCGGACAGCGCGATCTTGGCTTCCTCGACTTCCATCGCCAGAGTGTGGCCGCGCTGTTCGTCGACCACCCGCAGCAGCCGGTCGAGCAGCAAAGGCTCACCTGCCTGATGGCGGACCTGGCGGATATCGGCGATCACGCCCGGCTCATACATGCGGTTGATGTTCGACCAGGTCGCCAGATCGTGGAAATAGCGCGAGGGCACGTCGAGGCCTTCGCGCTTCATGGCGCTGCCGAAGCCGAACAGCGGCATCACCACGCCGAGGCTGAGCAGGCGATCGAAATCGGTGCCGCCGATCCTCACCCCGTCATTGGCCAGGATGTCGGCCGAGCGGTCGACCTTGCCGTGGCGCTGCGGCCCCAGCCGCACGATCGAGAAATCCGAGGTGCCGCCGCCGATGTCGGCGATCAGCGCGATCTCTTCGCCCGCGATCTGCCGCTCGTAGTCGAGCGCCGCGGCGATCGGCTCGAACTGGAACGTGACCTCGTCGAAGCCGACCTCGCGGGCAATCTCGCGCAGGGTTCGTTCCGCCCTGCGGTCGGCATCGGCCGCATTGTCGACGAAGTGCACCGGCCGGCCGTGCACGACGTCGCGCAGCTCACGGCCGCCGGCCTGCTCGGCGCGCCGCTTCACCGCGCCGAGATAATAGGCGATCACGTCGCGAAAGCTGGTGCGCTCGCGCCCGAGCCGGGTGGTTTCCTCGATCAGCGAGGTGCCGAGCACCGATTTGAGGCCGCGCATCAGCCGCCCCGGCGCGCCCTCGACATAGGCTTCGATCGCCCGGCGTCCGATCAGCACGGCGCCGTCGACCTCATAGAAGATCGCGCTCGGAATCGTGGTATGGCCGGGCTCCAGCTCGCTCAGCACCGGTTCGGCGCCGACGATGGTGCCGAGCGTGGTGTTCGAGGTTCCGAAATCAAGTCCGCAAATCGACATGAATGATCCTTCGAGCCAGCCGTGCTATCGCGTATGAAATTTTCCACGCCTCCGCGCGAAATTTTTCCGAATTTGCGCGGCGCTTCAACGAGTCGTCGCTGCGCACGCAGGGACCCATACGGCGCGGATTCTCGTTTCGGCGCTGTGGCAGAAGCCGTTTTTCACCTTCGATGCCAGGGGTGATGGGTCCCTGCGTGCGCAGCGACGACCCGTTGAAACGCAAACGTCGTCATTGAAATCTTCCATTCCATGACCTGGCGGAGCGTCCGTCTAGCCGTTTACGCGCCACCGATCCACCTTTATCGGGCCGCAGCATGGCTGCGGGCCATTCCGTGCAGGGCGCCAACGCCGGCGCCCGGCAAAGCTCGTCCACAGATCAATTTGTTTGCCGCGGCGGGTTGATGAACCGCGCGGCGATGGTCCATAAGCGTCGTCCCGCGGCCGGCGATTCACCCGCCGCAAAGTTTCGGAAAGGTCGCGCGTGGCAAACATCAATCGGCAGATCGCGGCGGAACTCGGCGTGCGCGAACAGCAGGTCGAAGCGACCGTGGCGCTGCTCGACGGCGGCGCCACCGTGCCGTTCGTGGCGCGCTACCGCAAGGAAGTCACCGGTGCGCTCGACGACGCGCAATTGCGCACTTTGGAGGAGCGGCTGACCTATCTGCGCGAACTGGAGGCACGCCGCCTCGCGATTCTCGAGTCGGTCCGCGAGCAGGGCAAGCTCGATGCCGCGCTCGAGGCGGCGATCCTGGCGGCCGACAGCAAGGGGCGGCTGGAAGACATCTATCTGCCGTTCAAGCCGAAGCGCCGCAGCAAGGCCGAGATCGCCAGGGAAGCCGGGCTGGAGCCGCTGGCCGAGCTGCTGCTGACCCAGCCGGACAACGATCCGCAGGCGGCGGCGCAGCCGTTCGTCGATGCCGACAGAGCGGTGGCCGATGCCGCCGCGGCGCTCGAGGGCGCGCGCGCCATCCTGGTCGAGCGCTTCGGCGAGGATGCCGACCTGATCGGCAGCTTGCGCGAACAGATGTGGTCGAACGGGCTGATGGCTTCGACCGTGCGCCGCGGCAAGGACACCGAGGGCGAGAAGTTCAAGGACTATTTCGATTTCAGCGAGCCGCTCACCCGGCTGCCGTCGCACCGCATCCTGGCGATGTTCCGCGGCGAGAAGGAGGAAATCCTCGACCTGCAGATCCTGCCCGAGCCGGTCGCCGCCGATCCGGCCGCGGTCAGCTCCTACGAGATGAAGATCATGCAGCGGTTTGCGATTTCCGACCGCGGCCGGCGCGGCGACAAATGGCTCACCGAAACCGTGCGCTGGGCCTGGCGCACCAGGATCCAGGTCCATCTCAACATCGATCTGCGAATGCGGCTGTGGAACGCGGCCGAGCAGGAGGCGGTGCGGGTGTTTGCCTCGAACCTGCGCGACCTGTTGCTGGCCGCGCCCGCCGGCGCCCGCGTCACCATGGGCCTCGACCCAGGCTTCCGCTCCGGTGTCAAGGTCGCCGTGGTCGACGCCACCGGCAAGGTGGTCGCCACCTCGACGATCTATCCGCACGAGCCGGCGCGGCGCTGGGACGAGGCGCTGGCGACGCTGGGCAAGCTCGCGGTGGCGCACCGCGTCGATCTGATCGCGATCGGCAACGGCACCGCGTCGCGCGAGACCGACAGGCTGGCGACGGAGCTGGTAAAGCTGCTGCCGGAGCTGAAGATGTCGAAGATCGTGGTGTCGGAAGCCGGCGCCTCGGTGTATTCGGCGTCGGCCTTTGCCTCGGAGGAATTGCCCGAACTCGACGTCACCCTGCGCGGCGCGGTGTCGATCGCCCGCCGGCTGCAGGACCCGCTGGCCGAACTGGTCAAGATCGATCCCAAGGCGATCGGCGTCGGGCAATACCAGCACGACCTCGGCGAGAGCAAGCTGGCGCGCTCGCTCGACGCGGTGGTGGAGGATTGCGTCAACGCGGTCGGCGTCGATGCCAATACCGCCTCGGCGCCGTTGCTGGCGCGGGTCTCGGGGATCGGCAGCGGGCTCGCGCAGAGCATCGTGCAGCACCGCGACGCCAACGGTCCGTTCGCCTCGCGCAAGGCGCTGAAGGAGGTGCCGCGGCTGGGGCCGAAGGCGTTCGAGCAATGCGCCGGCTTCCTGCGCATCAGCGGCGGCGAGGATCCGCTCGACGCCTCCGGCGTGCATCCGGAGGCCTATCCGGTGGTGCGCAAGATCCTGGCCGCGACCAAGAGCGACATCAAGGCGCTGATCGGCAACGCCGCGTTGTTGCGCGCGGTCAAGCCGCAGAGCTTCGTCGACGACAAATTCGGGCTGCCGACCGTGACCGACATCCTGCTGGAATTGGAAAAGCCCGGCCGCGATCCGCGCCCGGCGTTCAAGGCCGCGGTGTTCAAGGAGGGCGTCGAGACCCTGAAGGATCTCGAGAAAGGCATGATCCTCGAAGGCACCGTCACCAATGTCGCCGCGTTCGGCGCCTTCGTCGATATCGGCGTGCACCAGGACGGGCTGGTGCACATCTCGGCGATGTCCAAGACCTTCATCAAGGATCCGCGCGAGGTGGTCAAATCCGGCGACATCGTCAAGGTCAAGGTGCTGGAGGTCGAGGTCGCCCGCAAGCGCATCGCGCTCAGCCTGCGTCTCGACGACGAACCGGCCGGCAAGGGCGAGCGCCCGGCAAGGGCCGAGTCGCGCGGCGATTCCCGCGGCCCAGCATCGGCGCCGCGCCAGCCGCAGCCGGCGTCCGCCGGCGGCGCGCTCGCCGAAGCCCTGCGCCGCGCCAGCGAGAAGGCCGCCGGCAAGACCAGGGGATAGCGCGTGCGCCTTGAAGCACCCGCAGGACTTGCCCGCCGCATTGATGCGAGCAAGAGCGGGGGGGCAGGTCCAACGAGTCGTCCCTGCGGAACGCAGGGACCCATACGCCGAGGACCCCCGTTTCGGCACGGCAGCAGAAGCCTTGTTTTCTTTCGGCGCCAGGCGTTCGCCCTGCTCGCAACCGGGAGCGCGCTTCGTCGCGTACCGCGCTCACTCGATGAAAGGAATGGTCAAAACAAGCCGCGACACGCGGGCTTTCCTCTCCCCTCCCCCTTGCGGGGAGGGGTCGGGGGTG
>Ga0302319_10006411_pt1 | contig 23368 bp, 11 predicted proteins | sample Bog_T0_2_FD_203319 | JGI IMG/M metagenome (GOLD analysis project Ga0302319, IMG submission 203319) | Peat permafrost microbial communities from Stordalen Mire near Abisko, Sweden - Bog_T0_2 | ecosystem: Environmental > Terrestrial > Soil > Wetlands > Peat | place: Sweden: Abisko, Stordalen Mire...
TTAGCGCTAAATGATAAAGGGTGAAAAGATCTTCCGTTTTTTTGTCTTATTAGTCCCAGTTTGGATCTGCCGTCGAAAAGGGATGCGTCCGTAAAATCCCCCGAGGCAAAAATGAACTCAGCCTCCATGAAGTCGTCAACCTCGTCCTCGGAAGAAATAATCTAATGGAATTTTTGCGGTCGCAGCTGGAACAAAGTTTTATTCCTTTTGAAGACTAACCCATCCTTCTGTCCGCTGAACCGGCCCTGTCTGACTGGAAATCCCGGATTCTACTGCGATACTTTTTCAGGCTTGACCCGCCGTTTCGCTGGCTTCTGACTATTTTGAGCAATACTTGGGTTCGTCGGAAAGCAGGTCGGAGACACGGTGGTCGTACATCAGGCCGGATTCAACCAGCATTTCGATGATGGCAGACTCATCCAAAATCTGGATACCGTGCTTTTCAGCCATCGCTGTGGCATCGACCGTGCAACCCGCCAGGCAGATGAGAATCCCCTTTTGAATTCGGGTGTCCGTCAGGCTACCCAGGAATTCCCGGATCTGGCGCACATCCACATTCCATTTACGCCAGTGCTTGTATTGCACGGCATATTTGTCGGCTGTGGATTCAATGATCAAATCAACCTCGCTCTCTCCCTCAAAGTCTGAGTTGCCGGCAAGAACAGCGTCACCAAAGCGGTGCACACAGAAACCGCGATCCTGGAAAATCAATTCAATGACCTGCTCAAACTGGGCTCCACCCAGCTGGCGTAGTTTTTCCGAGGTGGTCGGTTCCGGGACAAAATGATTGGTATGTGCATGCAGTGGTTGTCCAAAAATCGGCGATTGGCTCGGGGTGAGATGGCCTCCTTGGCTATGATTGTGATTCTGATCGGGACGAAGGCTAAATGAAGCAGTCGTCTCAAGTGCAGGCAGGTTGGATTTCGCCTTCATTGGTTTGGATCCCAGCCAGTTTGTGGCACACGCAGCGATCGCAATGGTGAGCGGCAGCAATATGTTTGGCGCCAAGTGCCTGAAATTTGGCATAAAAACGCCAAGCAACACGCTAAATCCCACCATCCAGGCCGTGGCCTCAAGCAGGGCAGCTACCCTAGTTTTGACTCGTGGTTTCATACTTGTGACCATCAGCATATGTTATGCCGAGGCGAAAACGCCCCCCGAGCCGTTGGGTTATTCAGCCATTGAGCTCCCGAAATTCGGTTGATGCACCGTGGTGCCCGTAAATGCATTTGGCAACGTCTGATCGTAAATTTGGCAGATTCCTGCGATTGATCGGGGTGGGGTTCTAAGCTGGCAGTCCTCGTGGCCAAGGCCATCCCCTTGGAAGTTTTAATGCGAATCGTCGATGTTTGATTGGCGTCATTCTTTCGAATGCCTGGTTATACTGTCCAAAAATGGCAACACGGCCTTGTTGCTGCGCGAGACAGCTCGGGCCGCCAAGTTTCTTTCCAGAATTTCGCCTGCGCGGGGTGACCTTTCTGCTGAACTGAAATATCCACAAACTTGGGTTGAGCCGGTCAAGGCTTTCAGCTAGTTTCGGTGAAAATTATGAACCAGACAAAGAAGGTCTTGGCATTGGTGCGAAACACCCTGAAAACCTGCCTGCTGGCCGTGTGCGCCGATTTAGTTTTCATCATGCCGCTCGCGGCCATGGCTGATACCGCCGCCGTTCGCGAACATCTCTCGCTCGATCAGAACTGGAAATTTCACCTGGGTGATGACTGGCCGGATGCACTCAGGCTCGACAAGGCCGGCGCGAGCGGTGGCCCGGCAGCGGAGGAGTTTGATGCCGACTCCTGGCGCACGGTGACCTTGCCGCACGACTGGGCAGTCGAGCTGCCTTTCGACCAGAATTCTGATGGTAATCACGGCTTCAAACCGGTTGGACCGGGCTTTGAGAAAACCAGCATCGGCTGGTATCGCCGGACCTTTGCGCTCTCACCAGCCGATTCTGGCAAGCGTATTTGGCTGATTTTCGACGGCGTGTACCGCAACACGACGGTCTGGGTTAATGGCTGGATCGTAAAACAGCACGACGGCGGTTATTACCCATTCCGCGAGGACATCACCGACGTGGTGCGGTTTGGCGGCACCAACACCCTGGCCGTGCGCGTGGATGCGACGAAGTTTGAAGGCTGGTTTTATGAAGGTGCGGGTATTTATCGTCATGTATGGCTGGACAAAACCGCGCCGCTGGCGATTGCCCCGGATGGTATTTTTGTCCGGAGTGAGTTTGAGAACAATACTCCCCAGGGCCAGGCAGCGATCAAGGTTGACGTCCGCCTGCTGAATTCGCAAACAAATGCCGCAGACGCAAAGATCCAGTGCGAAATCTTTTCGCCGAATGGACAATCCCTGAGTCATTTCGAGGAATCGGCCAACGTGGAGGGTGACTCGAAGCGGACGGTAAAACTGGCGTCGAACGTCGCCTCGCCCGTTTTGTGGTCTCCTGAATCGCCGGAACTTTACAAGCTGGTCACGACCGTCGAAGTGGCGGGCAACCTCGCAGATCGCGTGGAAACAGCGTTTGGCATCCGCACAGTGGGATTTGACCCGACGAACGGCTTCTTGTTGAACGGACAGCATTATGAATTGAAGGGGACTTGCAATCACCAGGACATGGCGGGTGTGGGCGTGGCGCTGCCGGATGCGCTGCAATCTTTTCGTGTGGCGAAGCTGAAGGAATTCGGCTGCAACGCCATCCGCACCTCGCACAATCCGCCCACGCCGGAATTGCTGGACGCATGCGACCGCCTGGGCATGTTGATCATGGACGAAAGCCGCTTGCTTGGCAGCGACTCGGGGAATCTAGCCAAATGGGAAGAACAGATTCGCCGCGACCGGAATCATCCGAGCGTGGCCATTTGGAGTATCGCCAACGAGGAGTTCAGCGTGCAGGACACACCTCAGGCGGCCAATGTGGCGGTCTCCATACAAGTACTCGCCAAGCATCTCGATCCGACACGGCCACTGACCTATGCCGCGCCGGAAGGCGACACGTTTGATGGCGTCAATGGGGTCATCGAGGTGCGAGGCTGGAATTATCATCCGGGCCCGGACATGGATCAATACCATGCCGAACACCCCGACCAGCCGAATGTTGGCACCGAGCAGGCCAGCACCGTGAGCACGCGTGGCATCTACGCCAATAACGCGGAGCGCGGCTATATGAGTGCCTACGACGAAAACGCGCCGCCCTGGGCGCAGACCGCCGAGACCTGGTGGAGCTTTTTCGCGGATCGCCCGTGGCTTTCCGGCGGGTTCGTATGGACGGGTTTCGATTACCGCGGCGAGCCTACGCCTTATTCCTGGCCCTGCATCAATTCGCATTTTGGAGTTCTCGACGTCTGCGGCTTTCCGAAGGACAATTTTTATTATTACCAGTCCTGGTGGACCACCAATACTGTGCTGCACCTGCTACCGCATTGGAATTGGCTAGGTAAGGAAGGACAAACCATCCGCGTGGATGCCTTGAGCAATTGCCGGGAGGTTGAACTGTTTCTCAACGGCACCTCACTGGGTCGCAAGGAAATGAAACCGAATTCCAAGCTGAGCTGGCAGGTGATATATGCGCCCGGCACGCTCAGCGCCAAAGGTTATGACGCCGCGGGCAACGTGATCGCGGAAACCAAGGTGGAAACCACCGGTCAGGCTGCCTCAATCCAACTGGCGGCGAACCGGCCGGCGATTCAAGCCGATGGTGACGACGTCAGCGTGGTGACGGTTTCGGCAATCGATGCCCAGGGCAGGATGGTGCCGGTGGCTGACAACCAAATCCAGTTTGCCCTCGATGGCCCCGGCAAGATCATCGGAGTCGGCAATGGCGATCCGAGCAGTCATGAGCCGGATGTTTATATTGACCAGCCGAGTTTAAAATACATTGCAATTGATAAGTGGCGTTATCAGCTGATTCCCGGGGGGGCTGACCATCCTCCAGTGGATGCGGAATATGCGCCGGACTTTGATGATTCCTCATGGAACTTGATCCGGCCTAAAACTGATGGCGATACCGGGGATATGTTTTTAAAACCTGGAGAGTCGGCCGTTTACCGGGCGCACGTCTTGCTGACGAAAGACGACCTTGATAGTCCGGTGGTGCAGATTCGTTTTCCACGCATCGACGATAACGGCTGGGTTTTTGTGAACAACCGGGCGGTCGGCGAATCGCATGACTGGAAATCGCAACCGGTTTTTGTCGTCAAGCAGGCATTGCATGAAGGCGACAACGTCATTGCAGTGCGCGTGAAAAATGATGGCGGGCAGGGTGGCCTGAACCCGGGAGTGAACATGGAAATCGCCCTTGAGAAAACAGCGACGCCCTGGTCCCGCCATTTGTTTAACGGCCTGGCGGAAGTGATCATTCAGTCCACGCGAGATGCCGGGGAAATCAAGCTCACGGCGACCGCGCCGGACCTGCAAACGGCAACCGCCACCGTTGAAACCACGCCGGCAACGCCACAGCCTGAGCAACCCTGAATCACCAGAGCGAGTCTTCAACATGATCGGAGATGCTGTTTTTGAGAAAAAGGCTGGCTGGCAAGGCGCGACAATGGAGAATCCCCTTATGGGGCTTTGAACGAGGAGCTACGCTGCCGGGGCGGCTTTTTTCTCAAAAATCCCGCGGACGACAGTTCTATAAGCTGGCAAGCTGCGTTGTCGAGGCAATCACCCGGCAGGTTCGGACTTCGGACAAACATGTTACTCTCCGCTTCGCTTCCGGCAAAATCTCTCTCTGCCGCGCCCCGAGGATTGTGAAGACACGCCCAAGTGACTCACAGTCAAAGGCTCCTTGGCCGTGCCGTCATACAAATGTTCCTTGTTTTGTGTGACTTGTTGATTTCGGATTTAATATACAATGTGTAATGAAACATTTTTTGGTCCACGCGGCTGATATTTGATTTTCGATTTAATGATTATGTTTGGCTTTCTGCGAATTTCCTTAATGGTGACGGATAATTCGCAAGCGATCAGCGGGCATAATGTTTTTATCTGAGAGTCTGGCGAAGAATAACCTTGGCTACATCTTGGGTCCTCTTCAGTTGCTCTGAATCAAACAAGAATCGTGGGTTGCTGGTCTTGGAGGCGTCCTTTAAAATGAAAGTGCTGACACAGATTATGACAGCCTTCTTCGCTAATTATTTCATGGGCATGGGTTGCTGGTGTGCGGCGGCGTTACCCCTGGGCGGATACATTGGGTACAAGATGGGAGGCGACCGGCAGAACCTTGAGCGGGCGCGCCGGTCCGTAACCATTTTTTGGCGTGGCATGGGAATCGGTATGTCGCTCTTCATTTGCGTCTCTCCGCTTGTGCTGCTCCTCATCCTAAATTCGAAACGCTTTTCCTCCGCCATATGCCTCGCCATCGCTGGTTTTTGGCTGAACGTCTGTCAGCCGATCCTCTTGTTCGGCATGGTGCCGCTGTCCTTGGTCGTCTGGATTTGGCAACGCAGCCGGCAAACCGGTCCTCCAGGGGCCGTCGTCCGGCCAATCGCGTGCAGGTCGCCAGGATCCGTAGCTATTTGGGCGGTGCTGGCGACGACAGCGGCTTTCGTTTACTTCGGATTTTTCTGCTGGTACTCCAGTTTCACATCTCCGGCGAATTTTCCCAAACGCCTTTTCCTGTCCACGTCGGAAATACAAAGCCTCATCGCCAATCCGCAGGTGCCGAAGTTTCGCTTTAGACTGTACCAAAATACCAGCGGAGCTCGTATGCTTACGGGTGATCTCCTGGAGGGCCGAAAAATGAACCCATTCGTCGCACCGGCGGAGCAGAGCACTCTGACTTTGCTGGCTGAAAAAGGTGTTAGCTACGAGACGACAATTGAAAACCGGGATTCCACTCAATTTAAAGTGACCCTCGCCGGATGGTGGTGCTTGCGGCTGCTAGGCCCTTTATGCTGTTTCATTTTTGTCGCCGGGGCTGTTACTTTGGTAAGAGAAAACCGGAACCGCAGTTCCCGTCGGTATTCCGTCACCAACCAGCGAAATGAACGCCGTGTCGACCAGTCTTTTGCCGCCTTGAGTGCGTGCGGAATGGTCGCCCTGGCCGTTTTCCAGGGGGCAAACACCGACTGGCAGGTTCGTGCCATCCCCGATTATCAGATCCCAGCCTTCGTCGCCGGCCACAAGCATGCCCGCTTTGAAGTATTCGAATATTGGGATGGTTCCAGAAAATTATGGATTTCCGACCGGCACCATCCGGACTTCATTGCTGCGGCCGATGAAGCCACCCTGGGAGTGTTGACCAGACAGGGCGTCGCTTACCAAACTTATACCGCCGGAATGGCCGGCCTATCGGGATCGAGGCCATTCATTTCCGCGCTTTGGATGCTGGCGCTCACAGCCGGTGCCGGATGCCTTTTTTGGTGGACCGCGAAAAGCCGGCCGGTTTCCCTTTCACGCCTCCATGGCGAAGGAACGGTATGAGAGCCATTCCCCACAACTCGGATGCTAAGTTGTTACGCCGGCAGACCGGTTCATCCACGTCGGAGCGGTTTGCTGGGCTCGGTTCAAAATTCGGTTTTACGCTGGTTGAACTGCTGGTGGTCATTGGGGTCATCACCATTTTGGCTTCGTTGCTGTTGCCTGCCTTTTCGGCGGCAACCGCGCGGGTCCGGATGACCAGTTGCCTCAACAATCAACGACAGCTCGGGATCGCCTGGGCGCTTTATGCGTCCGAAGCAGGCGACCGGCTACCGCTCAATCTTGGAGGCGCCGCCAACGGCATCCACCGCAGCCCGCCGGGTTGCTGGGTTACCGGCAGCGCCAGTCATGATGCAGACCCGGCAACCATCACGAAAGGTACCCTCTTTCCTTACGCACAGTCGCTTGCCATTTACCGCTGCCCTGCCGACCATTCCTTGGTGGACGGAACCAGTACACCCCGGTTGCGCAGTGTCTCCTTGAGCATCTACATGGGGGGAGAGAATTCCGAGACCAATTATTTCATCTACCCGCTGAAGAAATTCACCAGGATCGCGCGACCTGCGAAGTGCCTCACGTTCCTCGATGAATATGAAAACAGCATCAACGACGGCATCTTTCTTTATGCCTCCAAAATGGACGTATGGATGGACCGTCCGGCCCACCGGCATCAAAACGGCTGCGTGCTGGTTTTGCCGATAACCACGCGGAGTATTGGCAGTGGAAGGGTCCTGTGCCCGTCTCCTGGTTCAGTGGCGGCTATATCACCGAGCCGGCGGAACTACAGGACCTGAATCGTCTTCAACAGACCGCCCCGGATGTCCAATAGACAGCATAAGTCCATAAGTTATGTAAGCGAATTAATCAATCACCAGACTAGATTGAAGCCCCGGACTCATTTTTATTTTACGAGCCGGAAGAAAAGGTTGCTGCCGCTCGTTCCATTCGTCACCGCGCTATTGTAGCCGTTCAAAACTGGAAAATTGCTCACAGCCTGCCAGTTCCCGCCCGTGAGGTTGGTTGCCGATTGCAGTTTATAATCGGTCGCCCAAGCCGGCCAGCTGATGATTTTATTTGTGCCGGCCGTCGTCATACTGAGGCTGGGCGGCACGCTGGCCGTCGCAATAACCGTGGCCGCCGCCCCGAGATAACTCTGGAGGGTGATATAAACCGGATACGTTCCCGCGTTGGTGTAAGTATGTGCGCCAAGGACCAATTTTTGCTGAAGCAGATTGGTCACGATGACGCCGCTGTTGGTCGAGTTGTCACCCCAGTTGATAAAGGCAGTGAAGTTTGTCACCGAACTGCCCGGCACGCTGTTGGTGAATTCAGCCAGAAGCGTATTGGTGAACGACATTAAAGCCGGGACGCTGAAATTCGTCGCCTGGCCTATAATCGGCGTGTCGCCGAAGGCAAATGTGCATTCTTCCTGGTCATACGGGAAGTAAGTTGGGAAAGAGCTCCAGTATGGGCTGGTCGAGACGATAAAATAAATGTTCACCGGGCCGACATAATTTGCCGAAGTTTTCATCAAAATGCGGAGCTGCCCCTGAACGTTGGTGACGTTGTAAGTCAGATTCTTGTAAACGCTGTTGCTGTAAATAAAAATTGAGTTGGTGTAGGCGGCGTTGTAATCCGCCTGCCCGCCAAATTCCGGAAACCAATACAAAGTCTGGCTGTCCAGACCAACGCCATTAAGCGTATTGGTCAGGGTGCCGTTCTCTGACACGACCAGCTTGGTGACGGTGTTGGAATAAATGAAAGGCTGGCCGTTGCTGTTTGTATCGGTCAAGGTGCTGGCTATGAAAGTGTTGGTCGCTCGCCCGCCGGCGCCGTCATCGGCAATGATGCTGATCGTTCCCGCCACGTCGTTGACATTGGTTCCGGTGAGGGTGATGACGGTGTCAAAATTGTCCGGCACAAACGAGGCGCGGGTGATGATCACGTTGGCCAGCGGACGGCTGTTGGTGTCAACAGCCGTATTGATGACATTGGTCAGCACATTGAACCCCCGCAACAACTGCCCGAACAGCGTATAGCCAAAATCAAGAAATCGCTGGGCGCCCTGGGTCACAAAAAATTGCGAGCCGTCCGTGTTCTTGCCGGAGTTCGCCATCGCCAGCTGGCCGTTGCCGCTGAAAATGGCGGTCGGATTGAATTCATCGTTATAGCGGAAAACTGGCCCGCCCAGCCCGTTTGTTTCCGGGTCGCCCCCTTGAATCACGAAACCAGAAACCACCCGATGAAAAATCGTGTTGCTGGTGTAAATTCCTCCCGCCGTTAGGCCTTGGACAACATCCACCGTGTGCGGCGCCATGTCCCGGAACAGCATGAAGGTCATGTCGCCCACGTTTGTGACCGTCTGCACCCCGCCTCGGAAGGGGGTGGAATAGGCTCCCGGTGCGCTGGCCGGCGCCGCCTGCACCACGGTCATTTTCCAGAACGGATTGTTTGTGTGCACGATCACGTCGATGCCACTCACACTGCTGGTTGCCGTGAACGTCAATGGCCGGCCGTTCGGCGACGTGGCCGTGACGGGAATGATAAGTGATTTACCTGCGGGGATCGTGACATTGCCCAACGGGTCAATCGCTGGCGCGGCCGAAACGGTTAATGCCAACAATGGAATAACCCCTAGAAAATGACCAAAACGACCAAAAATACGACTCAACATGGTATTGGCAGTGTTAAGCGGCCAACTTAACTCAAAATCCTGCCTAATTGAAGTTTTTTCGCAAGCAACTGCCGGCGCAGGGCGAGTTGGTGGGACGGTAAAGCTGTTGAACCACAACCGCTTTGTCTAAAAATAGAGCGGGGACTATATGTTTTTAAGTGGTGCGCCCGCCCTGCCGGACGCCCTAATTCGCTGTGCCGAGGTAATCGCTGCCTTTGGGCTCGAGAATCATGACCAGTTTGTTGGTCTGGGCGTCGTCAAAGTGCACGCGCACATTCCGATCGCGCCATCTCGCAGGATCCTGTATGGGGACTTGATATTCCAAATCATACACTTCCATTCCGGTGGTCCAGGCTGGCACGTTGCGGATGAGCGCGAATCCGTTGTTATCCGTAGTGGCCTCGTACGGTACGTCAGGTAACGAATCCATCAGGCGCAGGGGGGATTCACTTGAATGTCTCATGTTGCCAAAAATGCCGTTAATCCTGATCACGTTCGGGTTCAGGAACACCGATGCGCCGGCGATTGGTTTTCCGTTCGAGGTTTTGGCACAAAATTCCAGCGTGGCAGTCCGCTCGGTGGCCACTTCAATCTGCGTCGTCGGCCTCGCCAGCGGGAAGACCTGTGGTACGCCGAAGTTGTGCGCGTAATAGCCGCTGTTCTGGGAGGCAAATCCATCGCCATGCACGATCACATCCAAAGTGCCGGGAGGAACTGATTCAAAGACAAACGTGCCGTCGGGAGCGATGGTCCGGTAACTCCGCCAGCCTGCATAGTCGGGGAATTTATCGAAGACATCCTTGATTTGGTTCCAGTTGGTCCAGGTGGGAAATTCCTTCGAGCGCACGCCGATCAAGACCCGGCCGTTGGCTACCGGGCGCGGCACCCGATCATCCAATCGTCCTTCCAGCCGGATACCCGGCTGCATTTCTAGATTGAAGTCGTATGCTTTTCCGGACTCGGCGGTAAACTCGATCGTGTCGCTATACACGATTTGCCCGTTGTCGAGCTGGCCCATGAGTTGGAGCAAATGATTGCCGGGAGACATTTTATTGAACTGGTAAACGTGCTCGGTATTGGTCTGCCAGTCCTGCAACTGAATGACTACTTCATTGAGATTGGGCACCAACAAAGGAACCGGCCGGTGATCGGGGCCGTAATATCCAGAAACTGCCAGATGAATGCCGTGCACGAGGCGAATGGGCTGCTCCGGTTTATCCACGGAATAATCGTCCTGCCAACCGGCCGAAAAATCCGGGTGCGAGACCGCAAAATAGATCGCCCCGGTCGGTTCTTTCTCCTCGCGAATCCCCATTACCGGATATTTCACGTACGCTTTGCCTGCCGCGTCGGTCACCACCTGCTCGGGCGGACCAAAGTCGTTCGTTCGCCAACCGTAGGCGTCGGGAGAGTGGCGGCCTTTGACCCGGAAACCCTCCGGCGAAATTGTGGCTCCCTGAACCGGTTTCCCGTTCTCGTCCACCACCACCACCAGCACCCGTTTGAACTCGGTTTTATCCGAACTGACTCGCGGCGTGGATTCAACGCGGGCGAACTGGCAGCCAGCCGTCCCGAGGAAGATCAGGCCCACGATTGTCAACGCCACGAGGGAATGCCGCCAGTTCCACGCGCTGTGGCGCCCGGCGCCGAGCCACTTGAGTCGCTTGGCAATTTGCGAGCTGCCATTGACCGTCAACCGCGTTTCCACCGGCGGCAGCGCGAACACCTCCAGCGCCAGTCGCGCCAGCAATAGCGTATAGTTGCCTCGGTGGCTCATTTGCGCCGCTGCCAGACGGTCGGCTTCCTCTTCACAGGCCAGGCTGTGGACCGCAGGGACAAACCACACCAGCGGATGGAACCAGAAAATCGCTTTGATCCACTGCCACGCCACACACCAGATCAGATCATGCTGCCGGATGTGCGCCATTTCATGATTCAGCAAAGCGCGCAGATCTTCCGGGTCCAGTCCGTTGGCCAAGGCCGCCGGTATCATGATCGTCGGCTGCCACAGCCCGCACACAAAGGGAGAGGCAATGGCATCGCTGGTGCGGACGTCAAACCGGCGCCGCACCTGAAGCCGGGTCTGGATTTCACCCGCCAATTGTTGGATCCATGAATCCGCCGGCTGGGCCGCGTGACGCAACCGGACCAATGCCAGGTGCAGGCGCGTGAGCTGGATCAATCTCCCCGCGTAACCCGTCATCCAAATCATGATCCAGATTTCCAGCCCGGAAAACCACCACTGCGTGTTTCTGGCCGGCGGGTTTAGCATGTGGGACAGGGAGTGGACAACGGTGGCCGAGGTCGTCCCGGGCTTGGCGATTGGGCCGGCGGCTGAGGCGGCATGGTTGGGCGCTATCGAGGGGGGCATCGAATCAAGCTCAACAGGGGCGGTGGCTGGGGCGATGATCCGAATTTTTATTCCAGGCAAATGAGCCAGTTGCACGACCGGTAGCAACAGCGCAAAACACAATAGACTGCGCCAGAGAATCAGCCGCCAGCGCGGCTGATAACGGTGAAGCAGCGCGTGGGCGCACCAACCCAGCAACAGCAGGCTGGTCCACTTAAACAACAGCAAACAAAACGGCGAGGTGAGTAGCAACGACGGCATGAAGTTCATGTTATTTCCCTTTCGTGGATTTGGGCGTCGCTTCCGCGGCGGTCCGCCGCAACAGTTCGATGTCTGCCGGCTTGAGATCGGACGTTTCCATCAGCTGCATCACCAGTTCCTGCCGGGAACCGCCCGCAAAGATTCGGGCGAGCGTATGCAGCGTTGATTTTAGCATGGTGGCCTTGGGGACGCGCGCCGAATAAAAAAACGCCTTGCCTTGCAGGCGCCGGTTCGCCTGTTTTTTGGCCACGAGATTCACGAGCACCGAGCGCAGCGTGGCGTTTTCGATGGGCCAGGAAAAACGGTCCTGGATGTCTGCGGGCTTCAAATCGCCGTGTTCCCACAGAATACGGAGCGCCTCCAGTTCGTTGTCATTGAGGGAAATCATAGGTTATATGTGAAATGTTCACACATTGTGCCCGGGTTGTCAACGAAAATGTGTGAATACGTCACACATGGCAGTTCGCCGTTGCGATCGGCCGATCCCCTTTGATGATATCGGACATATAGAGCTCAAGTTGCATTCTGTTAGCTCTGCCAAAGAAAGTTGGCGTCAATTCGCGGTTAAGAGTCCGGCAACAATTTAGAATGGTGGGCACTCTCCAAGAGCACATTCAAGATAGGGACGGTGCGCTGCGCCGTCCAGTCATCGTAGCGCGATGACCCTATAGAATTTATAATCTAGCATTGCTTTACATGGTGGTGCCCCCCCCCTCAAGGAGTGTGACAAAATGAACCGCAACCAACCAAGCTCCACTCTATATTTTGTCTTCAATTGAAGACAAAACACTTTTGTTATGAAACTTCTAGGAAAAACATTGACTCTTTAACCTGGCAGCTGTAAAACTCAAGACATCAGCCGGTTAACCTTAGTTGCTCAAAGTCGCAAAGGGAGGGAGTTATTTTATTTAATCACGAAAAACCTGCCACTTGGTTGGGTTTACCATGAGATTACTATTCGATTGGGTTCGACATCCAGAAATGGGTGTTATTCTTCCGATCTGGAAGCTGTGTGGTAATTAATGTGCCGCTGGTGTGAGCGGTGCGCTCGATACTGGTCGTATTGGTACCGGTGATATTAGACATCATATTGCTGGCGGACTGAAAAAATGAATTGCAAAAAATATGGAGCGGGACGAAAAAGACCAAAATTCCAAAATAGAGTCTACGCCGGTCCTGGGTCGGAAACCAAATGGGAAATCCCAGATTAATGCCGAAATATCCGTGACTCCCCCTGTGGTTACTTGTCTCTGCACACGCCGTGCGCTATTGATGGCAATAGATTATGGAAATGGGCTGAAAGCTGCGATTCGCACATTTTTATTAACTGCAAACACCGTCGGAATGGCATTCACATCCTCCAAAAAGCGAGATGCGTTTGGCTATTCCAAAGCTGGTATCGCGATGGTCCAGGATTTTTATCTTGGACGTTTTGGCGCGCCAGCAAGATTGAAATGAATCGCCGCGACAATTTGAAGGCCCGAAAAAATCTCACTTCATCATATGTCTTATTCAATGATTTCAGTCAGCCGTTTGCTTGAAGCATTTGGAAACTACGGCAACCCACTTGAGATTCTGGTCAAGCGCAGGTGGTCCCGAGAGCATGAGGTAATCAGGGTTGTTGACCGGCGCAGCGGCGTCGCCGTGCGCTGCAAACTTGCGGCGCACCGTATGTTTGGCGAGGTGTGGTTTGACCACGACTACGAGGTGCCCGGAGTGCCGCTACGACGTGGTGACGTCGTCATTGATATCGGTGGAAACCAGGGTTTTTATACCTGCTACGCAGCATGGCAAGGCTGCTGGGTCTACACCTTTGAGCCGGATCGCGAAAATTTCACCCTGCTTGAGGCGAATGTTCGCAGCAACGGTTTCGCTGATCGTGTCAAACTTCTTCCCATGGCCGTAAAACTTACCAGCGGTGCCGTGCAGCTCTTTCGCACTGACAAGCTTGGCGGTGGCATGCACACCACCAACCGCGAATTCGCGAAGCATCAGGGTATTTCGGTGAATGACGCAGTCGAGGTGACCGCCATGACGCTGCCAGAGTTGTTCGGATCTGAGAAGCTGGAGCGCGTCCGCTTGTGCAAGATGGATTGTGAAGGCGCAGAACTCGAAATCTTACAAAGCCTCACCGCAGCGGAGGCGGCGCGTGTGGATGCCTTTGCCTTGGAATTCCATCCTGATGCCTATCCACCGACGCGGCTGGTCGAAGTAATCGAGAGTTGGGGCACCCATCATATCTTCGCGGCAGCCCCGAAATATTATTGTCAACGCGACATCCTCTATGCCGTGACCAAGTTAGCGTTGCGCGAGACCATGCAAATTCAAGCTGGCCGCGACCGCTGAAAAGTCTTGAAAACGTCGCCCATTAGAATGGAGCGCGTCAAATAAATAAAAGTTGTCCGTCCCCGATTTCTCTTTCTCGCTTCAGTCGTGCGACCGGCTCATCGCCTTAAATCAACTCGATACTGTTGTTTCTTCGCTGATTGCGCATCCTTTCCAATGAGGGATTTGTTCTTTCACCCATCTGGTTCTTAAGCGTCACGCATAGCTCTTCTGATTAAGTTTCTCGCGGTTGTCATAAAAATATGAAACATGACAGCGTCTAGTCGTTCCAATACGCATGGGTGGTCGCTTCGCCTCAAATTCAACGAGTGCCCGTTGCGGTGGATACCCAGAGCTGAGTGCGCCCATCCATGCAGCAGGCCGGCTTATCTTGGCGGAGTTTGAACGTAGCGGGCTGTCGGCGACCTGGATTGTGAAGAAGACTGGCCTGAGGTATTCGATCCTGGCCAGTTGGTTGCAACGCTACCGTTGGACCAAACCGGCCGTCGATCGCAATTTCACTTAACTCCCAAATCATTTCTCAAATCAGCTCTCGTGCCGTCGCTCAAGGTGCTTTAGCGGAGCGATAAACTGAATATTCCCCTCATGGAAAAATTATTTTCGTCCTGTTTGTCTGTATCATTTCGACCCTCCTTTGCCTCGTTTAAGGACATCAGGTATTGAGCAATTATAAAATATGGGCGTCCTTTGCTAATTATCGGTAAAGGCACTTAAAGTGCTTTTAGTAGGTTTCATCTGGCCTGCTTTTTCAGACGGCCGGTGTTTTATTCGTGAAGAAAGCCAATAAACTAAATAAATTGCCGCCGGCGATGAAAGTTCACTTTACCTTGAAGGTAATCTTTATGGCGCTGCCATTCTTAATGGCATGTCACGTGTTCGCCTTGGATCCGGCCAAGTCATTATTTCAGTTTAACTGCCGAAACTGGACGCGTCAGAATGGTCTGCTCCCGGATAAAATCAACTCGATTGTGCAGTCCAAGGATGGCTATATCTGGCTTGGCACGCAGAACGGATTGGTTCGGTTTGATGGCCTGGATTTTCAGATCGTCCCTGTTGACCTGCCGCAGGCACACGGCCAGGAGGTGAGGCGGCTTGTTTATTCACGGGAAGGTGCGCTGCTTTTTTCCATTCAAAACGGTGGTTTTGGCGGTTACAACGGCAAGAACTTTTTTCCAATCGGGGATGAACGATGGGCGCAGCCGACGATGAATGCAACTGCGATCTTGGAGGCCCGGGATGGCACTATCTGGACTGGCGCGGATCTGGCGACCGGACGTTGGCAGGCAGGAAATCCGGCCGGATGTTTCCTCGATACCACGAACACGGGAATTGTGATCTCGCTGTGCGAGGATGTGTCCGGGCGAGTCTGGCTGGGGACGGCGGAGCACGGGCTGTGCTACTGGGCCAATGGAAAATTTGTTCAAATACCCGATAGTTTTCTGGGCCAGCAAAACATTTTTGCCCTGGCATCGGATCCCAGCGGCCGGGTGTGGGTCGGAACGGGAAAGGGATTGCGTTGCTATGCTCACGACCAGCCGCAACAAATCCCTGCACTCTATTCCGAGGTCAAGGCCTTGCTGGTGGACAGCCACGGCATCCTTTGGGTGGGCACTGCCGGAAAGGGGCTTGCACGATATGAAAACGGAGAATTCACCTATCTAACCAAGGCCGACGGCTTGGGAAGCGACTATGTCACGTCGCTTTTCGAAGACTCGGAGGGCAGTCTGTGGATCGGCACCCGCGATGGATTGAGCCAGCTCACCGATTTGAAATTTCCGATCTATACTGACAAGGAAGGCATCGGGGCAGGATCCAGCCATGAGCTGGTGGCTTCCCAACATGGTGGTCTGTGGATCGCCAATGACAGCGGGGTTTCCTACTTTGATGGCAAGGTTGTCACGAATTATAGTGCGCCATCCTTGCTGGAGAACCCCTACGTGAAGCTGGTTTTCGAAGCCAGAAATGGAGATGTTTATGCGGAGGACGGTGATAAAAACATCAACGTGATTTCCGGCGGCCGTCTGGCGGCGCGATTGAGCAACCAGGGCTGGGCAACGGCCTTTGCCGAAGATGACACGAGCGTATTGGTCACGATTGGCACCGGTGATTCCCTCTACAGAATTCAAAACGGCAAATTGAGCCATTATCAATACAAGGATGGGGCGCAGCCCGATTATTATTGGGTCAATCATTTATGCGTTGCGCGGGACGGTGCGATCTGGGTGGCTTGCAAGAACGGCCTTTTCCGTATCCAGGCCGGGCACGTCAAACATTGGACCACGGACGATGGTCTGACTGGGAACAATGTCCAGTGGATCTGCGAGGATGAGCACGGGACCATGTGGGCGGGGCTGGCCGCCGGGATAGCCCGCATCAAGAATGATCAAATCAATAACATCAAACTGGAGAATGGGCTGGCTGATAGTTGGATCAGTGCCATCGTGCCCGATAACCTAGGTTATTTCTGGTTTGATTCTGGCCGCGGCATTTTCCGAATCAGCCAACAGCGGCTGAATCAAGCTGCCGACGGCAAGATTGACCGTGTTCAAGGGGAACAATTTAACGGTCTCGACGCAGTCAAGTCCACCGGTAGAACCGATCAAGAGAATTCCGGGTGCAAGACGCAGGACGGACGTATCTGGTTTCCCTGTCCGTGGGGTGCCATAATGATTGATCCCGCGCACATACCAATCAATCTGGTTGCTCCGCCGGTCCATATTGAACGGGTGCTGGCCGACGACAAAGAGCTGGCCCCGGACGCAAGACTGGTAGTGCCGCCTGGCAAGGGCGGGTTGGAAATCCACTTTACCGGGTTAAGCTTGATCTCGCCGCAAAATGTCCGGTTCCGCTATCAACTGGTAGGTTATGACAAAGGTTGGATCGAGGCTGGAAATCGTCGAGTGGCCTTCTATACCAATCTCAAGCCCGGAGATTATACTTTTCAGGTGATCGCGGCCAATACCGACGGGGTTTGGAACAAGGCTGGCGACTCGGTCGGAATTAAGTTGCTTCCGCACTTCGACCAGACGATCTGGTTTTATTTGCTTTGTAGCATCGTGACGTTGACCAGTTTGGGCAGCATTTATGGCTGGCGGGTCAGGCACCTTTATCGCAAGCAGCTGGCACTGCAGGAGTCCCGCCATAAACTGGAGGCTGAAGTGACCAAGCGAACTTTCGAGTTGGCGCAGGCCAATAACTCGCTCCAACGGGAAGTGGAGGAGCACCGAGCCACCGCCGTGCTGCTGGCTAACCGCACGCAACTGCTTGAAGAGGAGATCGCGGAACGCGAGCGCATGCAGAACGAAATTGAGCAGGTGCACAAACAGCTGCTCGAGATTTCCCGGCAGGCGGGCATGACTGAAGTTGCCACCAACGTGCTGCACAACGTCGGCAACGTGCTGAATAGTGTGAACGTTTCAGCTTCATTGGTGATGGATAATGCGAAGAGGTCGAAAGTTTCGTGTCTGGGCCGGGCCGCCGCGCTGCTGGAGGAACACTCCACGGATCTCGGCGCTTTTATGACCTCCGATCCCAAAGGCAGGCAATTGCCAGGTTATCTGAGGCAATTGGGCGAGCAACTTTCCGGAGAGCAACAGGAAGCGATCGCGGAACTGGAATCGCTCCGCCAGAATGTGGAACACATTAAAGACATTGTGGCCATGCAGCAAAACTATGCCAAAATCTCCGGAGTCACCGAAATCGTGAACGTCACGGATCTGGTTGAAGATGCCTTGCGCATGAATGCCGGCGGCCTGGCGCGGCACGAAGTCGAACTAATACGCGAATTCAGCGAGGTACCGCCGTTCACCGTGGAGAAGCACAAGGTGTTGCAGATTCTGGTGAACCTGATCCGCAACGCCAAATACGCGTGTGATGATTCAGGTCGCCCGGACAAAAAAATCTGGCTGAAAGTTTCACAAAGGGATGACGGGGTCGAGATCGTGGTGAGAGACAATGGAGTAGGCATTCCGCCGGAGAACCTGACGCGTATTTTCAACCACGGCTTTACCACGCGCAAGGGGGGGCACGGTTTCGGGCTGCATGGCGGCGCGCTGGCAGCGAAAGAATTGGGCGGGGCATTGATCGTGCAAAGTGACGGACTGGGCCACGGTGCGATATTCACCCTTACGTTGCCTGTGGTTGGCCCTGGAAATGATTTTGACTCATCAAACATTCTAGAAGACTTTTCGTCTGCTGGTAATCATCGAGAATCAGTCAACCCATGACGATTTCAAAAAACTCCTGCAAAAGCGCAAGGAATTATTTTTGGGATTGAATGGCACCAGCCATAAGTTGTGCGGTAGACTCGCTTCCGTCAGGGAGACTTGAGAGGGATTCATCCTCCTCGCGCATGCCAGTGCGTCCTCGCATCGCCATCCAGCTCCTTGCTCGAAAGCAGCATCCCTCGGAATTTTAAGACAGGCTGCTAAGCGTGTGGTCAGACTTGTGTCAGAAGAAACTGGGCTTTGGGGCCTTTATTGGGGGAAATCACATCCCAAAATGTCCGCCCCGAAAAATGAGAATCTTGGCCACATTTTCCATTGTTACCGGAGCATCCAACTATCCTGCTGATGGCGATGTGGCACTGCTATTTATTAAAGCAATTCCCAAAGCGATTAGCGAAACGGCTAAAACGCCAATGCCGAGGTAAAGAATTGAAATCAGTGGCGTCGGTTTGGTGATGTTTTTTCCCACCGCTGCTGCAAAAAAACCTCCGCTGATCAGCACGGCGGATAACCCAAAACCAATTCTCAACGTCAATTCGAGAGGTTTACTAACGTCCGCATCGTCAATTAATATTTGTACCAGGAGTGCCAGGATGACCAATACTCCCGCGTGCGCATGGCCAGCTCGAAACATTGATTTCTGGAAATCAGTCAATGGGAGGTTTGTTTTGCCCGAAAGAATGGTGAGCAGAAAATAGCCTCCATATTGAATCGTCGGAACCGTTAGCAAAAGGATTCCACAGAATAGTTTTGATTGTGATGTCATAATTAGCTGAAGGTTCCCATTTTATTTCCAGCCCACGACTGGCGCGGGTATTGTTTGTGGTTTTACTGCCATTAATGCTTATTTGCGAGTCATTTTTCCTGATTGCCACGATAGCCTTTGCTTCTGGGTAGCGGGGCCTCGGCGCAAAGCTGGGCGGAATCATTACTAAAAAGCCATGCACTTCATGCAATCCTCTTTTCAAAGCAGCGGCGTCATGGACATCAGGCAGGGCGAGTTCAACGCCGTCTCCAAGCCGGATATCCTGGCTTTGTCCCGCACAATCTCGCGCACTTTTTCCAGCTTTCAACAAGGTTCGCGCAGTCGCACCTCCAGCATTCCCGGTTGCCGCCGCCACAAAATTCTGCGCTCTGAATGGTTGTTTGCCATTAATATTGGTATTGTTGTAAGATTGACATCCTTAATATTTTGTGTTAAAAAATAAGATCGGAAGTAACGCATGCTTTTTTATTTATCGCCCCGGACAGTGTGCTGTGGTGAAAAGGAATTTTAATTATTGGCGCCTCTGGAAACTCCAAAGCAAAAAGAATCTACATGAAAAAGCTTTTTGCCGTTATTGCGCTGTTGTCTTTGTTAGTTCCCTGTTTCGGGCAGAGCGACTCGCCCGATCCTGGCATTGCCGTTGAGCCCCAAAGCCAGACTGCGCTAGCCGGCACCTCCCTCACCTTGACTGTAACGGCCACGGGCACAGCGCCGTTGGACTACCAATGGTGGGACAGTGCCGGCGCCATCCCGGACGCCACCAATGCCAGCTACACTTTGGATCCCGCGGAGCCAACCAATTCGGACAACTACTTCGTCACGGTCAACAATGCCTTCGGGTCAATCACCAGCAGCGTGGCGAGCGTCACCATTGACCTGCCGCCTTCGATTTTGGTCCCGCCAATGGGACAGACTGCGCTAGCCGGCACCTCCCTCACCTTGACTGTAACGGCCGCAGGCACAGCGCCGTTGGACTACCAGTGGTGGGACAGTGCCGGCGCCATCCCGGACGCCACCAATGCCAGCTACACTTTGGATCCGGCGGAGCCGGACGAGTCGGATAATTACACCATCACCATCAGCAATGCCTTCGGTTCAATCACCAGCAGTGTGGCAACTGTCAGCATTGGCCTGTCGCCCTCAATTTCCGTCCAGCCAACGGGCCAGGCGGTGGTGGCAGGCTCAGCTGTCACTTTGAGCGTAACGGCCGCGGGCTCGGCACCGTTGAACTACCAGTGGTGGGACAGCGTCGGCGCCATCCCGGACGCCACCAATGCCAGCTACACTTTGGATCCCGCGGAGCCAACCAACTCGGACAACTACTTCGTCACGGTCAACAACTCCTTCGGGTCAATCACCAGCAGCGTGGCAACCGTCAGCATTGACCTGCCGCCCTCGATTTCGGTCCAGCCAATGGCACAGATGGTGGTCGAGGGATCAAACGCGACGTTTTGGGTAGTCGCCACCGGCGAGGACCTCCATTACCAATGGTATGGATATGGTGGGAACGACGCCAATCTCCTTGACGGGGCGACGAACGCCTCGCTGACGGTGCTAACCGATGGCGAGGGGTCACAGGTTTACGATCTATCAGTGGTGGTGACCAATCTGGCGGGTGAGGTGATCAGTTCCAATGCAAGCTTGACGGTGCTGACCGTGTTGACGGGGCCCATAAATCCTTACCCACCCGGAACCCTGGGATATGATTTGTTCCAATCAACCTTTACGCTGGCCAGTTCGACCAACCGCACTGCATCCTACGAACCCCTTAATTCAAATCTTGGGACCAATTCTGCGGTCTGGACTTGGCCGGTTAATTTGAGTTGCGTGGGCCGCGCGTCCGACTACTACCAGGCCGTGCTGATTGCCAGCAACGAGTTGCTTACCTGCGCCCATGACAATGGCGAAGTGGGACAGACGGTGACCTTCCACGATACCAACGGCGTAAGCTGGGTGGGGGTGGTGACGAATGTCATCGATGCGGTCTCCGACTTGGATATTTCACAGTTGAGTAACTCAGCGCCCGCATCCATTGTCATTCCCCACGTATTGCCGCCGGATTATGCCAGCTACATTGCCGGCAATTCGCTGCTGGGAATGCCAGCCTTCTGGGTGCACGGAAAAGCCGGCACCATCGACTATGCCCCGGTGGCCTTTGTTGGAGTCGCCGATTTGTTCGGTGGCCAATCCGGCACTTGGATCCAATTAATCCACAACGGTTATGGGGCGTACAGTGGAACCAGCGCGGTTGGCGGGGATTCTGGCGATCCCGGTTTTATGTCTTTGAGCAACAACCCCATTCTGCTTTTTGCCTTGGACTTGTCTCCCGATTCCGGCGGAATGTTCGTGAGCGGGCAGCTCAATTGGTACTGGCTGTCGACCATGGGCTTGACCAACGGATGGAACATTCTCGACCTTTCAGGCTATCCATTGCAATCAGCCGCGACACCCACTCCCGACTACAATTATATTGTGCCGCCGACCAACCAATTGGCCAGTCCGGGCACGCTCGTGACCTTTGCCGTAAGCGTTTGTGTCTTTGACACCTCGCCGTTTGCTTATCAATGGCAATGGAACGGAACTAATCTGGCGGGCGCCACCAATGCCGTCTTGACCTTCCGGGCTGCGACCACGAATGCTGGAAATTATTCCGTGATTGTGTCCAATGAGCTTGGTTCCGTGACCGCCGGCGCAACTCTCACTCTCACCAGCAACCAGCTTGCGCAGATCCTCGCCCCGGTCGTGACCAAGGGACAATTCCAATTCGGCTTCAACACCATTTCCAACTACAATTATAGTGTTCAGTACGAGGACAATCTGGCCAGCGGAAGTTGGGTCGCGATGACCAATTTCACCGGGTCCGGTTCGTATTGGCAAATACCGCCCTTGCCGCTCGTGAAGCAACGCTTTTACCGTTTTGTCACCTCGTCGCCATAAGTTATTCCCTCAGATTCGCCGCATACTTCGTGGGGCAAGCATTTGATTCCAGGACGCGATTAAAATAATGCCGGCTTAAATGGATCTTGGACCGAGTCCATGGTCGGGCGCTGGGACAGGAGACCCCAATCGGCTGGAAGCGGCGCTATGAGGACATTGACTGGACCGGCTTGATTTGGCTGCCAAGGTTGCAGGACCGGTTTGGCAGACTTTGAAGTCGCCCCAAAATATGCCGCCGCTAAAGGCGGCGAATTTGTATCCCTTCCTAACCCTGGTCACGGCTCCACGCTTCCAGCCATACTCCCCTGTTTTGGCCGCACGGACAGTGCTACTGCTATTCTTGAGGGTGTCCGCCAAGACGTCAGCTAATTTTTCCCGCGGCATCATTCTACCTCACAGTGAACACCCTTGACGTCCGGTTGACCTTTACCCTCGCCGGGGTGTGGATTGGACTTTAAACAAAATCAGCCCCCTGGTTGGGTGCACAAAAAAGGCGCAGTTATTGAGGACTGCGCCTGATGTGAGAAACAGAGAATTATTTGCGACGGAAAAAGGTGGCAATTGAGAGCAGGCTTCCCAAACCACCGAAAGCCAATGTTGACGGTTCAGGAACCGCCACATTCGAATCACCAATGGTAAGGGTCAAACTGCTGGCATCGGCAGTCGTGCTACTAATCGACCAATTTTCCGTGGTGGGTAAATAAGTTGTGGAACCGCCTGTAATAGTTCCTGTACCCGTTCCAGCGATGTCTATGATGCCGACAGTACCAGCAAAAACTTGCTGTAAATCAGTAGTGACCGAATTTACTGCGAAACTGTAGGTTTGACTACCGAAAGTGAAGGACCAAAAGTTATTGAGCGGCAAAGTGGGAGATGCAAAATCAAATGATGACGCAAAAGTTGCAGCGGTGTTGCCTGGTACACCCAAATAAGATCCGCTAGGTAGACCTCCGCCCGCTTGTACAACCAGACCGCCAGTGTCGCCGGGACCAAAAAACGAAGTGAATGTAGTTGCATTAGGAATTGCCACGTCAAGCGTAGCACCGCCAACGAAGTTAATTTGCCCAGTGATAGGTACTTGGGCTTGAGCGGAAATACTAGCGACGGTCAAAACAACCGCCCCCACAATAAATGACATTTTTGATTTCATTGTTGATCTTCCTTAATTGACAAGTGTTTAGATTTATCCTCTTGAACAAAACCACCATAACAGAAGTTCATGAAAAAATGCAAGAAAATTCTATTACCAAAATAATGTAATGCAAACCCATCGTGTTGCTGGGGTGCTGGATTATTTTAATCGCGTCCTGGAATCAAATGCTTGCCCCACGAAGTATGCGGCGAATCTGAGGGAATAACTTATGGCGACGAGGTGACAAAACTGT
>Ga0302319_10006413_pt1 | contig 23363 bp, 17 predicted proteins | sample Bog_T0_2_FD_203319 | JGI IMG/M metagenome (GOLD analysis project Ga0302319, IMG submission 203319) | Peat permafrost microbial communities from Stordalen Mire near Abisko, Sweden - Bog_T0_2 | ecosystem: Environmental > Terrestrial > Soil > Wetlands > Peat | place: Sweden: Abisko, Stordalen Mire...
GGCAAAAACGATGCGCTTTTGGCAAAATAAGTGCCCGCACCCCCTCCATCAGCCTCGCGGCGGTGGTCCCGGCGGCCGCAAATCCGGGCAATTTTTTGTCCCGCTCGCTTACGCGGGGATTTGGGTGGAACATGCGCAAATTGACAAAATCCCTTAAATTTGATTACCATTGGTTATTGCAGCCTAAATCCGGCTCCTTTTGGGGCGGATGCGGGGGAACCGATTCCCACTGATGGGACGGGGCGAACGGTTGGCGGTAACGCCAGCCCAGACCACTTTCAAGGTCAAGCCCGTCAGCTAACCTCGCCGGCCAGTTGAAGGGCGATCCTCTGGAACCTTGTGTCTCCACGTTCCCCACCAGGCAGTCAGTACCGATTATATGAATGTGTTTCGTTTGGCAAAAAACATGGTGATTGGCCGGGCGCGGAATCTTTCCGACCACCGGATCTTTCACAACATGTCGCTGGTGGCCCTGCTCGCCTGGGTGGGGCTGGGCGCGGACGGTTTGTCGTCCTCGTGCTACGGCCCGGAATCGGCCTTTTTGGCCTTGAAAACCCAGTCCGGCGCGAACTTGCCCAGCCTGAGCCTGTTTGTGGCGCTGGGCACGGTGCTGACGATCATCGTGATTTGCATCAGTTACGCGCAAATCATCGAGGCGTTTCCCTCGGGCGGCGGCGGGTATCTGGTGGCGAGCAAGCTGTTGTCGCCCACCATGGGGGTGGTGTCGGGCTGCGCGCTCATTGGTGATTACATTTTGACCATCGCCTTGAGCGTGGCCAGCGGGGCGGATGCGGTGTTCAGCATGCTGCCGAAGGAAGCGCAGGACTGGAAGCTGGCCTTTTCCCTGGCCATGGTGGTGTTTCTGATCTTGATCAATCTGCGCGGGGCCAAGGAGTCGGTCATGCTCTGGGTCCCGGTGTTCGCCATTTTTGTCCTCAGCTACACCTTTGCCATTGTATGGGCTCTTTCGGCACATTTTGGCAATCTGCCGGACATCGCCCAAGGCGTGAGTACGGACTTGAAAGCCGGCGCGGCGGAGGTAGGATGGGTGGGGCTGGTGGCAGTGATGTTGCGCGCCTACAGTCTCGGGGCCGGCACTTACACGGGCATTGAGGCGGTGAGCAACGGTTTGAACTCGCTGCGCGAGCCGCGCGTGCAGACCGGCAAGCGCACCATGGTCTATATGGCGGTGTCCCTGTCATTTGTCGTGGGCGGGCTGTTGCTGGCGTATCTGTTGTATCATGTCACGCCGGAGGACGGCAAAACGCTGAACGCGGTGCTGTTCGAAAAAATCACCGCCGCCTGGCCGCCGCTGGCGTCCAAAGCGTTCGTCATCACCGCCATGGCCTCGTCGGGGGCGCTGTTGTTGATCGCGGCGCAGACGGGTTTTTTTGGCGGGCCTCGCGTGCTGGCCAACATGGCGGTGGACCGCTGGATGCCGACGCGGTTTGCCACGTTGAGCGACCGGCTGGTCACGCAAAACGGGGTGTTTCTGATGGGCGGCGCGGCGTTGGTGCTGCTCTGTTTCTCCAAGGGGTCGGTCGACACGCTGGTGGTGCTTTACAGCATCAACGTATTTATCACGTTCAGCCTGTCGCAACTGGGCATGGTGCGCCATTGGTGGCTGGAGCGCCGGCGGGAGCCCAAATGGGTGCGGAAAATATCCATCAACGGCTTCGGCCTGCTGCTCACGGGCGGCATCCTGATCTCGCTCTGCTGCGTGAAGTTCTTTGAGGGCGGCTGGCTGACCCTGCTGGTGACGGGAATCCTGGTGGCGGTGGCGTTCCGGGTGAAAAGCCATTATCGGGGCACGCAAAAAAAACTGTACCGGCTCAACGAGCTCGTGGCGGCCGCGCTGGCGGATGACGGGCTTTCGACCGTGGAGAAAACCCCGCCGCCGTGCGATCCCAACGCGCGCACCGCCGTCTTCCTGGTGAACGGCTTCAATGGTCTGGGGCTGCACACGCTGCTGGCGGTCGTGCGGATGTTTCCCAAGGTTTACACGAATTTTGTGTTTGTGCAGGTGGGCGTGCTGGATGCGGGCAATTTCAAGGGGGCGGCGGAGGTGGAAAACCTGCGCGAGCATTCCCGCGCGGATGTGGACCGGTTTGTGGGCTACATGAGCCGGCGCGGCTTCTATGCGGAGGCGCATTACGGACTGGGCACGGACATCGTGGACGAGGCGGCCAAATTGTGCGAGCAGATCGCCGGAAAATTCCCGCAGGCGCAATTTTTCGCCGGGCAGCTGGTGTTCAAGGATGAAAGCATGATCACGCGCTGGCTGCACAACCATACGGTGTTTGAATTGCAGCGGCGGCTGTATCAAATCGGCCGGCCCATGCTGATTCTGCCGATCCAGGTGTGAGGCTGGGAAACGGCAAAAGGCGGTTGCAAGCGACCTCAGTTGCTTGCAACCACCAAGTCGGTCGGATTAGGGTTGGCAGATAAAACTCGGGGCTGATGCTAGCATTCATCTCGCCGTTGGCGAGCAACGATCCCGTGACAAACCCGCAAACCCGGCCCGCCGGTAATCCCCTGAAAAACAGCGTTTTGTCATCCGATCGTCACCAAGTTGCCAGGCTGAAACGATTCGGGGATTTGGATTCCGGGTTGCCTCGTGGTTGAAAAATCCCTGGACCGCACGGTTGCGGTTTCGAGGGGCCCGGCGATTCGCCGCTTTTTTGGATTTTATTTTATTTGGGGAATGCATTATGGTCCTCCCATCAAAACCGGCGCGACTATAAAGTTTTGGGGCGTTCGTGGCTCCATCCCCACCCCGGGACGGAGCACCGTTCGTTACGGTGGCAATACCTCCTGCGTGGAAGTCCGCATGGGCGATGACATTATTATTCTGGATGCGGGAACCGGATTGCGGTTGCTGGGACGGTCGTTGCTGACGGAATTCAAGCGTCGGCCCCTCAATTTAACGCTGCTGATTTCGCATACGCACTGGGATCACATCCAGGGCCTGCCGTTTTTTGGGCCGATTTATGATTCCCGCTGCCGGTTGCGCATTCTGGGCGGGGAAGGAGCACGCAAAAGCCTGGTGGCGGCGCTGATGGGGCAGATGGAGAGCTCCTATTTTCCGGTATCCTTCACCGACCTGCCCAGCAACATCGAAATTGAGGAGCTGCGCGAATTCAATTTCGCCGTGGGCAACACGCTGGTGCGCGCCCACCGGGCGAACCATCCCGGGTTTTGCGTGGGGTACCGGCTGTTTTCGCCCGAGGTCATCATCTGCTTTTTCCCCGACGCCGAACCGCGCCCCGGCGTGGACGAGGAATTGATTGATTTCATCCGCGACGCCGACGTGCTCATTCTGGATTCGCAATATGATCGCGCGGAATACCGGCAGCACCGGGGCTGGGGCCATGGCAGCGTGGAGGCTTCCGTGAAGCTCGCGTTGCGGGCCAGGGTGCGGAAGCTCATTCTGTTTCATCACGATCCGACCCACGATGACCGGATCATTGATGGCTTTGTGCGCCATGCCCGTGCCTTGGTGCGGCAGCAAGGCGGCAAGCTGAAGGTGGAAGCGGCGCGCGAGGGCCTGACGCTTGAACTCGGCGCGCATTAACCCGGATCCACTGTCTGGCGGGAAGGAAGGCCGGCCTCCAGGCTTCAGGAATGCGGGCATCCAGCCGGTTGATGGTACGCGCAAAATTCGTGCCCCATCGTATGGCAGGGATTGTGATTTGCCACTGATTCAGGCAGACTCCCCCGGTCATGTTGCATTATCTCCAAATTTTGATTCTCGCGCTCATCCAGGGCGCGTGCGAATTGCTGCCCGTCTCGAGTTCCGCGCATGTGATTGTGGCGGAAAAACTAATGGGCCTGGATCCTTCCAGTCCGGAGATGACCATGCTGCTGGTGCTGTTGCACACGGGCACCATGTTCGCCGTGATCGTTTATTTCTGGAAGGCATGGCGGCGGGATTACCTGGCCTCCATCGGCCAGACCCAGTGGTTTGCCGTGCAAGTCATGGTCGCCACCTTTTGCACCATTGTGGTGGGGTTCGGCTTGAAAAAGCTCATTGAAAAGGTTTTCCTGCACGGCCACGAGCACGCAGAAGTCGAGATGCTGTTTTCCAATCTGCCGCTGATCGCGGGCGCGCTGGCGTCGGTGGGACTCTTGATCATTTATGCGGGCTCCCGGGAAAACAAAGGTCTGAAGTATCCGGATGTCCAGCCGCTGCATGCCGTGTGGATTGGCTTGGTTCAGGGGTTGTGCCTGCCGTTTCGCGGTTTTTCACGTTCGGGAGCCACCATTTCCACCGGCTTGATCTTCGGGCTGCCCAGGCAAAAGCTGGAGGAATTCAGTTTTGCCCTGGCGGTGGTGTTGACCCCCGGGATTATTTATCTTGAAGCTCACCGCTTGGTCAAGGCGCACGCGTTGAGCGGACACGGCTCGCTGCTGCCGTTGCTGGCACCCGGTTTGGTGGGCATGGTCATGAGCTTTATTTCCGGTCTCCTCGCCCTGAAGCTGCTCTCTAACTGGCTGGAGCGCGGCCGGTGGAAATTCTTCGGCTATTACTGCCTGGCAGCCGCCGCTGCTGTGCTGGTGGTGCACTTCACGGTGAAGTGAGACGTCCGCTGGCGGTCATGCCGGGCGGATCATTTCGAAGCGTTCGCTGGTTTTGCAATACCAGTGCGGCGAAGCCATGCGGCCAATCGTGTGCAATTTCTCCGAACGCACGCGCCGGTTTTCCACATCGAACAGTTCGTCGCGCAGATGCACGCGTTTGATCAGGCCAATCACCACGCGGTTGCCGCCAATCTGCAAGGTGCCCCATTCAACGCATTCCAGATTCACGGGCGATTCGGCAATGCGCGGCGGCCGGACGCAAGTGGAGGGAGCGGTGGTCAGTCCCGCGTAGGTCAACTCATTCTCCCCATAAGGCAGCGACGCGGCGCACCGGTTCATCGCCCCCGCCAGCGCTTCATCCACGAGATTGACGACAAATTCATGAACGGCGCGCACGTTGCGGGCGGTGTCCTTGGGGGTGCCGTCCTCGCGGTCGCCGGGGGCAAACGCGCAGATGGGCGGGCTGGCCCCCAGCAGGTTGAAAAAACTGAATGGCGCGGCGTTGATCCGGCCATCCGGGCTGAGGGTGGTGACCAGGGCAATGGGGCGCGGCGTGACCAGGCTGGCCAGTATGGGATACGCGCGGTCGGCAAACTCCTTCTCCAAATCCAATTCCATGCCGCAATCTAACCGGCGGCTTTTGCCGGCGCAAGCTTCGGCGGTTGCCACGATTCACCGGCTTTGGCAAACTGCGGGCATGTCCACGTTTTTGCATTGGCTGCGGGTGGGGTTGGTCGCGGTTGGCTGGAGCGGGCTGGGTTGGTCCGGGGCCGCTGGCGCGGCCGCCAATTATGACGAGGCCAGGGTGGGGAGTTACACGCTGCCCGAGTTGCTGGTCTGTCAGGACGGCACGGTGGTGACCAACGCGGAGCAGTGGGTGGCCAGACGGCGGCCGGAAATTCTGGAGGCTTATCGCGGGCAGATTTTCGGTCGCAGCCCCGGGCCGGGCACCAATGTGATTTTTAATGTCTGGGAAACCGCCACCAACGCCCTGGGGGGCACGGCAGTGCGCAAGCAGGTGGAACTCAATCTTTCCGGGACGGGCAATGGCCCGCTGGTGCATCTGTTGTTGTACACGCCGGCGGGCAAGGCGCCGGCCCCCCTGTTTTTGGCGCTATCTTTCGACGGTAATTACACCGCCACGGAAGACCCGGCGGTGGCGATTTTCCCGGTCTGGAATCATCGGCTGGGCCGGCCGGAGATGCCCCAGAATCCCCGGCGCGGGCAATCGGCCAGCCAATGGAACATCGCGGGCACGCTGGCGCGGGGTTATGGCGTGGCCTTGCTGGATTATCAGGAAATCGAGCCGGATCTGCCCGGGGGGCGGGCGTATGGCGTGCACCGGAATTTTCCGCCGCCGGCAGCCGATGGCTGGGGGGCCATCAGCGCCTGGGCCTGGGGCGCGAGCCGGGTGCTGGACTATCTGGTCACGGATCCGCAGGTGGATGCGCGGCGGGTGATTTTGTTCGGCCATTCCCGGCTGGGGAAAACGGCGTTGTGGGCGGGGGCGCAGGATGATCGGTTTGCGGCGGTGATTGCCAACTGTTCGGGGGAGATGGGGGCGGCGCTGTCGCGGCGCGATTACGGGGAGACCGTGGATGATGTGGTGCGGCATTTTCCGCACTGGATGGCCGGGAATTTTCCGCAATACGCGGGGCACTGGACGAACCTGCCGGTGGATGCGCATTGCCTGCTGGCGCTGATTGCGCCGCGTCCGCTGTACTTGAACACGGGGAGCGAGGATCGCTGGGGGGATCCACGCGGGGAATTTCTGGCGGCGCGGGCGGCCACGCCCGTATATGAGTTATTCGGACGGACGGGGATTCGCGAAACGGATTTCCCTCCGCTGGACCAGGTGTTGCGGCATGACCTGAGTTTTAGTTGTCATACGGGGAAACATGCGGTGCTGCCCTTGGATTGGGCGCATTTTTGGGATTTTGCGGATGCACACCTGGGGAATGAACAACCAAGGAACCAAAAAACAAAGGGGGACAGGGAGTGATGACAATCCAGGTTCTGAGGCGAGCATCGTGGCGCTGAGGTCTGTGACCGGCGGACTTTTTGGTAGCGGTGCCAACCGATCACATCGTTCTCAGAAATTAGCTTTAATTCGCGTCACCCTCCTCCGTTTTTTATCTGTGTTCATCCGTGTTCAGCTGTGGTTATGGCCCTCCGCTGGATCATTTGCGGCCGAATTGCTGATAGAAGGTGATGGCGGTGAGGGCGAAGCCGATGAGCATGATGATTTGCCGGACGCGTTTTTGCGGGATGCGCTGCGCGTAGTGGGAGCCGAGATAATACCCCGTCAGCGCGCCCAGGCTCATGACGCCCATGCGCGGCCAGTCAATCAGCCCCGCCGCCGCAAACCAGAGGGCCGCCACGAGATTGATCAGGGAGCCGAGAATGGTTTTCAGGGCGTTCATCTCGTGGATGTTGTGCAGGCCGATGAAACCCAGGGTGGCCAGCATCAAAATGCCGATGCCCGCGCCGAAGTAGCCGCCATAGATGGCCACCGCGAATTGAAAACCGATGGCCGCCCAGATGCGCGGGCTGATGCCCTGGTTTTCCGCCGCAAAATGCGCGCCGGCAAACTGGCGAAACACGCCTTGTAGCAGAAACAGCACGGTGGCGAACAGGATCAGAAACGGCACCAGTTTGGAAAAGGTCGTTGTGCTGGTGTGGGTCAGCAGCACGCTGCCGATGAGCCCCCCCAGCAGGCTGACCGGGAGAAACCAGCGCAGCCAGGAGCGGATGGATTTCAAGTGCTGGCGATAGCCAAAGGCGCTGCCGGCGGTGCCAATGACCAGCGCGAGGGTGCTGGTGGCGTTGGCCACGATGGAGGAGGTGCCAAAAAACAGCAGGGTGGGGAACGTCAGCAGCGTGCCGCCGCCCGCCACGGCATTGATCGCGCCCGCGCCCACGGCGGAGGCGGCCAACCCCAGTGCTTCCGTCACCGACAGGGGATGCTCAGTTATCATCGGCGATAGTTTGGAGGTTTCCATGGGGGGTGATCAAGCGTGGGTTAAGGACGTGATGCGTGATGCGTGATGCCTGACCCCGCAAGCAATGCGTCGCTCACCATCCCATATTCCGGTGGTTTTGCGTTACCGGCTTTGGGGATATACAGGCGTCGATGCTTCTGCGAACATGCGTTCGTTCCCACATCCCATGCGTCATCCGCAGATGTTTTGTTGCATCAACAACAACAGAAGAGAACCAATTCCTTTGCCCGGAATTGCAACCCAACCCCTGAAGCCGCCCTTGAGTTATGCCTGATAACATATCCTTCAAACCGCTAAAACTCTTGATCCTTGCCGGACTTTTCCTCTTCCCCTTGCTGGGAATAGGGCAAACCTTGACGATCACCAACGGCATCCAATCCTATAACCTGCTGGTCAACACTGCGGTCACCCTGACCGGTCGCGCGGAACTCCATGTCACCGCGACCAATAATCCCATCGCCGGCTGCACCATCAACCTGAATTCCCCGGACGCCTGGTTTATCTTCGATAACCTCCAGCCGGCCACCATTACGGCCAGTTATCTGGGCCAGTTCACGGTCAACGGCGCGGCCGCCGTCGCCGGCGGCAATGTTCGCGTCGTGGAATACGCCATGGGCACCGTGGTGATTGCGCAAGCATCCAATTATCAGCCGCTCACGCTGTATTCCGGCAGCCAGTTCACTGGTTCGACCATGCCGCTGAGTCTTTACACTTATTACAACCACAGCAATTTGGGGGCGATGTACAACGGCATCGGCTCCTTCAAGTTGAAACGAGGTTACCTCGCCACCTTCGCGCAGCAACAGGATGGCAGCGGCATCAGCCAGTTGTATGTCGCCCAGGACGGCGACCTTGAAGTCGGCGTGATGCCCGGCAGCCTGAACGGCACCGTGGCCTTTGTCCGCGTTTTTCCCTGGCGGTGGACCAGCAAAAAAGGCTTTGCCGGCGGCCCCGATTTGCAGGTCAATCCGTATTGGTATTATGACTGGGACAACGGCGCGACCTCCACCCCCAACGTGGAGTATATTCCCATGCGCCATGACGCCAACTGGGATTCTTACGAGAACATTGACACCAAGCTCGACACCACCTCCGCCCTGGGGTTCAACGAACCCGATTCCTCCAGCCAGGCCAACATGACCGTGGCCCAAGCCCTTGAGCAATGGCCCCAGCTCATGGCCTCGGGCCTGCGGTTGGGATCGCCGGCCCCCACGGATGGTGGCCAGGCTTGGCTGTATAGTTTCATGGATCAGGCCGATGCCCTGCATTACCGCGTGGATTATGTGGCCCTGCATTTTTACCAATGCGGCTATAGCGCCGCCCAACTGTATAACTGGCTGTGGGCCATCCATGCCCGCACCCATCGCCCGCTGTGGATCACGGAATTCAACAATGGCGCCACCTGGACCAGTTGCTCGGTGCCGACCCTGCAACAGAATGCCCAGACCATCAGCGATTTCATCACCATGCTGGACGCCGCCCCGTTCGTCGAGCGCTATGCCATTTATAATTGGGTCGGCGACACCCGCGCCATGGTGGATACCAATGGCGTGCTGACTCCCGCCGGCGTGGTTTATTTGAACGAGTCCTCCCCCAAATCCTATCTGCAGGAATTCCCCTGTGGCACCGGCACCGAGGCGGAATACCTTTTCAACGGTGATGCTCGCGACGCCACCGGCAGCGGCAACCACGGTTTGCAGGCTGGCAGCCCCACCTTTGTCGCGGGTCAATCGGGCCAGGCGGTTCAATTGGATGGGGTGCATGATTATATCCAGGTTCCCTCCAACGTGGGCCATGGCAGCAACTTCACCTTTGGCGCCTGGATCAAATGGAATGGCGGCGCCACCGGCCAGCGCATTTTTGATTTCGGGGCGGACACCCTGCAATACATGTACCTCACCCCCGATTCCAGTGGTTCCACCCTGTATTTTGGGATCACCACCAATGGCACCGAGCAATCCATCCAGACCACCGCGTTGACCCCGGGAACCTGGACACATGTCGCGGTGACGATCAATGGCAACACCGGCAAGTTGTTTGTCAACGGCGCGCTCGCGGCGGTGAATAACAACCTGGCCTATAATCCGGCCCAATTGCCCGTGAAATATTGCTGCCTGGGCAAAAGCCAGTACTACAATGACTATTTCGGCGGCCAGTTGGATCAAGTCTTTTTCGCCGGTTACGCCTTGACGGATGCCCAAGTGGCCACTTTGGCCAGCGCCACGCCCCCCCAGTTTAATGGCGATCCGCTGGTTAAATCCACCGCTTACCTGAACCAGCTTTACGGCGACTCCATTGCCGCCAACGCCAGCAACGCTGGCGGTGGGGCGTTGACCTTCCGCAAGCTGGCCGGTCCGGCCTGGTTGAACGTGGCCGCCAACGGAGCCTTGAGCGGCGTGCCTGACGTTTACAGCCTGGGCACCAACCGGTTCACCGTGGAAGTGGTCAATGCCAGCGGCTTGGCGGCGGTCACCCGGCTCGGGATCACCGTCCTGTCGCTGGGACCGCAACCGGCCAATCCTGGGTTTGAACAGCCGGTCACCCCCAACTTCATTTACAATCCCAACGGCGGAGCGTGGACCTTCAGTCCAAACGCCGGGGGCAACGGGTCCGGTGTCGCCACCAATGGCAGCGACTTCACTTGGGGTAATGTCGCGGCCCCCGAGGGTGGCCAGGTGGCATTCTTGCAGGGCACGGGCGCCATTTCCCAGGCGATTTCCGGTTTTGCGGTCGGCACCACCTACACCATCAACTTTCTCGCCTCGCAGCGCCAAAACAACGGCACGACGCCCGGCAACACGTTCAATCTCCAGATGGACGGCCGCACCATTGGCAGTTTTGCCCCGGCCAACAGCACCAACTATTTGGCCTACGCAACCAACTTCACCGCCACCGCCACCACCCACACGCTGGCCTTCGTCGGCACCGACCTGAACGGCGGCGACAACACGGCTTTCCTGGATAACGTGCGCATTGTCGCGGCTGCGGGTCCGCCGGCAGCGCCAACGGCGCTGTTTGCAACGGCGGGCAATACCGTGGTGAACCTGTCCTGGGTGCAATCCACCAGTGCCGGCATCACCCTCAACAAAATATACCGCGCCGCCGGCAGTGCGGGCCCGTACGCGCTCCTGGCCGTCGTCTCTCCCACCACCACCTACGCGGACACCGCGGTCGCCAATGGCACCACTTACTTTTATGTGGTCACGGCCGTCAATGTGAACGGTGAAAGTGCTTACTCGAGTTACTCCGGGGCCACGCCGCAGGGACCGCCTCTGGCCCCCACGGGTGTGGTCGCCACCCCCGCCAACACCCAAATCAGCTTGAGCTGGACCGCCGCCGCCACCGCCACCAGCTACAACGTCAAGCGGGCCAGCGTCAGCGGCGGACCCTACACCACCATTGCCAGCCCGACGTCCACCGGCTACACCGACACCGGCCTGGTAAATGGCACAACCAACTTCTACGTGGTCTCCGCTGTGAATGGTTTGGGGGAAAGCCCCAACTCGGCCGAGGTCAGCGCCGTGCCCGCGATCATTCCCGGCAATTACGGATTTGAGACGCCCGTGACCTCCACCTACATCTACAATCCCAGCGGGGGCTCGTGGACCTTCAGCAACGGCACCGGCTCGGGTTCCGGGGTCACCGCCAACAATAGTGCGTTTACCGCCGCCAATCCGGTGGCCCCCCAGGGAGTGCAAGTCGCCTTTCTCCAAACCACCGGCACCATTGCCCAGGCCATCTCCGGGTTTGTTCCGGGTGCCACCTATACGGTCACCTTCGCGGCCGCGCAACGGGGCCAATATCAAAACGGCGGCCAGAGTTGGAATGTCACCATTGATGGCACCGTCATCGGCAGTTTCAATCCCGGAGCCAGCGCGACCTCCTATGTGGATTACTCCGCCAGTTTCGTGGCCACCGCGGCAACCCACACGCTCGGTTTCGTGGGCACGGATTTGGTGGGAGGCGACAACACCGTGTTTATCGACAATGTGCGCATCACCGATCCCCCGGCGCAAAAGCCCGCCGCCCCGACCGGCCTGACCGCCACCGGCGGCGTCGGCCTGGTACGGTTGGGTTGGACCGCTTCCCCGCAGGCCACCAGCTACCACGTCAAGCGGGCCACGACCAGTGGCGGGCCTTACACGAGCATTGCGACCAACACGACCAGCCTGGTCTATACCAACACCGGTCTCGGCAACGGCATCTTTTATTACTATGTGGTGTCCGCCGCCAACAGCGCCGGCGAAAGCAGCAACTCCGCCGAAACCAACGCCATGACCTGCCTCCTCCCCGCCAACAACGGGTTTGAAACGCCGGTCACGGCCACTTATCTCTACAATCCCGCCGGCGGATCCTGGACGTTTACGGCGCAAGCCGGATCGAACGGTTCCGGCATCGCCACCAACAAAAGTGCGTTCACCGCCGGGAATCCGGTGGCTCCGCAAGGGGGGCAAGTCGCGTTTCTCCAGGCCACCAGCACGGTCTCCCAGGCCGTGTCCGGGTTTATTTCCGCCCGGCATTACACGGTTAACTTTGTGGCCGCGCAGCGCGGCAACAAATCGCCGGCGCAGTCGGGGCAGACCTGGGATGTGCGCATTAACGGCACCGCCATTGGCAGTTTTGCCCCGGCGCAGACCGCCACCAATTACGTGAGTTATTCCGCCGGTTTCACCGCCGCCGCCGCCACCAACACGGTCGCCTTCGTCGGCACCGATACCAAGGGCGGGGACAATACGGTCTTCATTGACAACGTCCAAATCACCAGTCCTTGAAAGGCTGGCTGAGGTTTGTTGGTTTATGGCGCGCCCGCCGGCGCGCCTTTTTTTTTGATTCCCCAGTTCCAACATAGCGGCGCGCACGGAGTGACGCGCCCAACCATCCATGGGTAAGCGACCCGTCCGGTTGTGGGGTGGCGTTTCCAAGTGATAAAAAGGATAAAAGTGATATTTCAGGGGTTTTTGTGTTTTCGGCTGGCGGTCGTGCGGGTACTGGGCGCGGTGGATCCTGGCAGAGACGGTGCAGGAACTTGCAGCCGGGGCGGTTGCGCGTCTGGGTGTTTGAAAGTGATAAATGTGATATTACGGGGGTTTTCGAGGATGACGACGATGCCGGTTGTACCCGATGCCGATGCGCGATGGCGCGCATCGGCTCCGACCGCGAGGCGCGGTCGGAAACACGCGAGGGCGCGTGTTCTCCCCGGGCAAGCATTGACAGCGGATTGCTTGGCGAGGTTTTTTTGGGGGGGGCACGGGTGTTTCAACGTGAAAAAAGTGTTATTATGGGGTTTTACGAAGGTTTCAGGTTCAAGGTTTCAGGTTTCAGGGTTTCAGAAAGCGTTGCTGGTTGCTGGGATGCTGGATCGGGTCGGGGGTTGGTTATCATGGGGTGGTTTTAGTCTGCGTTTGGGGCCGTTAAAAGTGATATTTCACGGGTTTCAAGCGTTTTCAGGGCGAATGTGGAAAGAGGGGCGATGGGTATAAACACCCCTCATCCTTGGTCCTTCTCCCCATTGAGGGGAGAAGGAGTCCGTGGTGGAAGCCAGGAACAGTTCCATGGTTTCGGATGCACGTCATGCGGTTTCCAAGTGATAAAAGTGATATTTCAGGGATTTTCGAGGATGATGACGATGCCGGTTGTACCCGATGCCGATGCGCGATGGCGCGCATCGGTTCCGACCGCGAGGCGCGGTCGGAAACACGCGAGGGCGCGTGTTCTCCCCGGGCAAGCATTGACAGCGGATTGCTTGGCGAGGTTTTTTTGGGGGGAGCACGGGTGTTTCAACGTGAAAAAAGTGTTATTATTGGGTTTTACGAAGGTTTCAGGTTCAAGGTTTCAGGTTTCAGGGTTCCATAAAGCGTTGCAGGTTGCTGGGATGCTAGATCGGGTCGGGGGTTGGTTATCATGGGGTGGTTTTAGTCTGCGTTTGGGGCCGTTAAAAGTGATATTTCACGGGTTTCAAGCGTTTTCAGGGCGAATGTGGAAAGAGGGGGCGATGGGTATAAACACCCCTCATCCTTGGTCCTTCTCCCCATTGAGGGGAGAAGGAGTCCGTGGTGGGAGCCAGGAACAGTTCCATGGTTTCGGATGCACGTCATGCGGTTTCCAAATGATAAAAGTGTTATTTCAGGGGTTTTCGTGTTTTTTGGCTGGCGGTCGTGCGGGTACTGGGCGCGGTGGCTCCTGGCAGAGACGGTGTAGGAACTTGCAGCCGGGGGCGGTTGTGTTTCTGGGTGTTTGAAAGTGATAAAAGTGATATTACGGGGGTTTTGCGGGTTTCTGATGGCGGCTGGGAACGCGGGACAAGCGCTCGTTCCCACGAAATCAATAGAGACGGGGCGACGAGCCGTCGCCGCCCCGGTGGCGATGATGAATAGGCGCGAGGGGACGCTCGCGGATGGCGAGATGCGCGGCCGACGTGGCGCGGGCGGGATGACTGGCCCGGCCCGGACTCTGATGTCATGATGGCAGATCATGGCATTCTGGGACGAGGATAGCAGGTCTCCGGAAAACCGGGTTGTAAGCGGCTAACGTATTTCGCACTTTTTTGCCATTTATTTTCAAAAATGCGTTAGCGGCTAACATTCGGAAAGGGTCAAGGTTGAAGGTTTCAGGTTTCAGGTTGCAAAACGCTTATCCCCAACTGGTTGCGCGGATACTTGAAGCCGAGGCGGGGAGCTTTAACGTAAAACAAAGGGGTTTCGCGGCATCTCCGCCGCCAGTTTTCAATTAGCACCAATCGTGGGGGCTCATCGAAAGGAAATGCTACCGCCTCATGCGATTGCGAAGCTGGCGTCCCAACTTTGCTCTTTCAATCGCTGCCATGCCTTGAGCAGGTGCTCCTTCTTCATGACCCGGCGTTTGCGTGGATTCCATTTATGAACGGCGGCAGCGGCGGCTTCGGACGATTCCCGTGCCTCTGCATTTTCACGCATGACCCAGTGTACCGAACTGAGCAGTTCCAAACCGTAAGGGTCTTCAAAGCCATCAATCAACGCCGCCACACGATCCATACGCCGCCGAATGACGTCGTCATCCTTGAGGAACGTTTCCGCTTCTTCGACCGCGCCGGGCAGCAGTTCAATGGCCTTGGTTGGGTTGTCTTTACCGTCGCCGTAACCCAGTGTGTAATGCTTTTCCAAGCGGATGAGAACCTGCCGCAAATTCTTCGCATATGGCCCAAACTCTTTCGCCTCGTATTGCAGGCGCAGCGGTTGCCCGGCGGCCTGGAGGAAATACATCAGTTTGTGAATCTCCAGCAGGCTGACAAATGGGTCGAGCAACCCCTTGAGATACCGGTCCATCAGCGCAATCAACGCCGCCTGTCCCATGGTCATCTTCGGACGCTCGGTGCGATTCGGCATGGCGCTGGCCTCCGGCGCGCCGCCTGGAGCGAACACCAGCACGCGAACCTCGGGCAGTCCGGCAAATGCCGACTCGATGCGCGGGCGCACTTCATTCCAATCCAGCCCGCCGTTGCCACAACCCAGCGGCGGAACGGCAATGGAGCGAATGTGCAACCGCTTGATGGTGGCGACCAAATCATTCAGGCCCGTCTCGATGTCCGCCATCCGGCTGCCAGCGCGCCAGTGCCCCTTCGTCGGAAAGTTGATGATCCAGCGCGGCCCGCCCGCCAACCCGCCCAGGTCGAACACCTGCACCGTGCCGAGCTGCACTTCGCCGGCTTTGCAGGCGCGCTCATAGTCACGGAACATCTGCGGGTAAGCCTGCTTGAATTGCAGCGCGATGCCTTTACCCATAATGCCCGCAGTATTCACGGTGTTCACCAGCGCCTCGGCCGGCGCTTCCAGCAAATTGCCTTTGGTCAGTTCGATCATGTTTCAGTAATACCAGCCCGGCTCGACGGTCACGGACGGACGATGGTGTTGAGAGTTTAACAAATCCTGCACCTGTTTGGCCACTCCGCTGTTGTGGCAACCCACGGCATGAAAACCCGTCCATGGAAAGAAATCCGCGACGAGAAACTCCGCCATTTTTTGGCTCGTCTTCCCGCGCCAGTCCGTGGCCCGGATGGCCGCCCAATCCAGTCCTGCCAGGGCTTTGACATCCGTGAAGAAAGACGGGTAAGCCGCCCCCGCGTTGCCGTCGCTGATGGCCCACGTCCGGTTCAACCCGATGCCCACCGCCACCGAGCTCACCAGATGCACGATGGTTCGCTGACAACCCGGTGGAAGTCCGGTGTTGCCTCGGTTGATGGTGTAAAGCATCGGCGAACGCGGGCAGTAGTAGAACGGCACAAACTCACCCACAAACCTCCCGCCACAACACGCAACGCGAATCTGCTTCATGCGCCGTTCTTTGATGTGCGTGTAGCCGATGACGGTCGGATTGCGCTGCGCCATGCCCACGTCAGAATGTAATCCACCATCGGCGAGGATGCCGGGCAGATTGGCCACATCCGTGATGTGGTAAATCAAAACATGTTCGGGCTGGTAACTCATGCTGGCTGCATTGCTCCGCAAGTTTGCTAAATTTCCAACGAAACGTCGAGTGTCCCCGACAACAGCCAGCCAAGCTCCGCGAACAACCCAATGGCAGGCCGTTCGACAAGCTGGTCTTCGGTATAGGCGTGAGGCATGGAATGGATTCAAGTTGGAATAATTGTATTTGCCATCGAACAGAAATTCTCCGTGTAAAATTGAAGGAAGGTTTTCGGTGGTGTGAGATGTGGTTTCAACTCCATCAGGAATGTTCCGGGGATTGTGCCTGAGGGACAATAGGTCAGTTCATTTCGCACCAATGTTTCAAACTTGTCGGTGGCTTCCTCAGAATCGTGTGACAGGGCATTTCGGATAGTCTTGAGATTGTCCAAGAGATTTGTCTGTGGACGAATCACGTTCACGAACGGTTCGCCTCTTTTGAAAAATCTTGTTGCACGGCCGACAACTTTCCCGGCAGCCGTCCAATCTGTGTGGCGTGCATCTGATGCCAGTAATTCCACAGCGTGTTGGCGATTCATTGGGATAGCATGGCGCACCGGCCCGTATCCACTCGGTGATTTCTTTCCAAGAAGATAAAGGATGAACGCCTCTTCCAGAAAAACCTCCCAAGTGAGAAAGGACTTCATGAAGGCAAGTTCGACGATTTGCGTGAAGTGTTCTTTCTTAAATCGAGCTGCGTTGAAATGCTGAAGATGGCTTTGCCAGACGCTGGCGCGCGCGGTGAGTTGAATCGCTGCTTCAAACTCCTTGACGCTGTCCGCTAGCAATGTGCCCGGCGTTCTTTTTGCCATACGAGGGTCAAGTCACAGTCCTTCGGCGATCAGTTTCACAAGGAATTCCGTGCGCGCCTTCCTTTCAGGTTCATCGGTAGTATGTCGCTTGATCGAATCAATGAAAGCAACCTCCGCACCTTGCGGCTCGTCCTTTTTGATAATTGCGTCGACCGATTCAAGCGAGTTCCAGACCTTCGGAAATTGCGTTTCTTTGAACGGTTTTCGAGTAGCAGTGAGATTAGGCAACCCGCTCAGGTGATGGTGAATTGCACAAAAAAGAGAATAGAACAAAACAGGTGACTTGAACGGGCTCTCCCCAAGCGCCCCAGCACTCAGCGCCCCGATGGTGTCCATTGTCTTGCGGAAGTTTTGTGCCAGCTTCGCCTTATCCTTCAATTCATCGTCGTGCTTCTTGTAATATGCGTCGATGGACTTCCGGCTCTTTGTCCCGTCAAGCAGCGCAACTAGAAGGTCTGAAGCTAACTCAGCTTCGTCCATTCTGAGAATCTGAGCATCGGTGAAGATGCGGTTCTCAGTCCAGAACGAAATGTATTCCAGTCCGAGGGAATACGCCAAAGTTTTGAACTCTCCGAAATACATTGCGTTGCGCAACTCCTGCGGATTCAATTTCACCGCATAGGAATTGAGACGCGCGAATATGTCCAAGACTTCTTTATCGGGTGCGTCGAGAAGCAAGTCCACGGAGAGCTCATATTTCAAAATCCCCGTTTGGACTTCAGCAGGTAGCTCGCTGTAGAACTTGCCCCCATACTCAGTGGAATGCGCTTTGCTCATTTTGAACCCGTCCTGCAAGAAGCTAAATATCGTCCGCAATCTCTGCTGCCCATCTACGACCTCCCTTACGGTCTTCTTGGTTTTCGGGTCAATGTCTTGCCGGATGAAGATTTTCGGGATTGGTTTTCCTCTAACAACCGAATCCATCAAATACGACCGGGCCTTGTCGCTCCAAACGCTCCGGCGTTGGAACTTGGGTTGTAGCTCTAGCTCCTTGCGGTCATTCCACCCGCGAAAATCGTTTATGCTGTAGGTTCTGGAGTCAAAGTTTTTCATAATGCGTCCTGTGGTCAGTTGAATTTGGGTTCGATAATATTCAAGCACCCGTCCCTTTTACCAGCAGCGATTCGACGGTCGTGATAAGTTCGTTCCACCCCTTCATCACTTGCTGCTGAATTTGCGTGTCAGTGGTCGCCGGTGAGTGATGGTGAAACCAGCCTTCAGTTCCCCGCGCAATGCGATCCTTGTATCCTGGGCCTCTGCCCCATTCGCTTTGCTGGTCGCCCCAAAACGGTTGGTCAATCTTCATCGTGCCCTCGTAAGCGTTTCGCCCCATGCTCGCCGCCGCGTCGTAGAGGTGCTCCATGCGCTCGTTGACGGCGTGGAGCAACTGCCGAATAAACGGATGCGCCGCCTTGAGTTCCTGCTGCCGCTCGAAATTAGCCAGCACCAACTGGATTTCATTTACGGCCTCCCCAAACGACGTGACGGATTTCTTCCGAGCCGCGACCGCCAGCTTGTAGTAGAAGTCAAAATTGCCCCAATAGCCTTGACGGTTGACCGACGCGCGAATGCTGGACGCATACACCTCTTTGGTCGTCATGTCATCAACCAGTGATTTGTAGATGCTGTGAATTTCCGCCAGCCGTTGGTGACTAGCTTGTGCCCATGAATGGATGGCGCGCGACACGATCTCAAAGGCAGCTTTCGCCTGGGCCTTTTCACGGTGCTTGGAGATTTCCTCGACTGCGGCGGCTATCTCGTTGATTTGGTCAACTCGCCTCTTCCGCAGGCTCAAGACGAGTTGAACCAAGGAGTGCTCCGTGCTTTTAGCATCGTTCGTTTTCGCATCGAAGAAGTGAATCTGCGGGAAATGTTGGTCAGACAACTTCAACCGCGTGCGCAGCGTGTCTTGAATTTGATTTTGCCGTACGGCGCGCCCTTCATCAGCTGACGCGACTGGCCCTTCCTCAGACAGCATGTTCTCGGCTTCGTCGTTTCGGTCCAGAACGAGCAGTTGAGTTTGCTGGGTAACCTGTTGGCCGAGTCCGCTTTCCAAAAGATGCTTTAGCAGGTCTTGCACGGCCTGTTCAGGGGCGTCATTGAACTTCGAGCATACCACGCAGACGGCGCGGGCGTTACGGAACTGTCGGTCAATGTCTTCGCGCTCTACATTTCCGTCCAAGCCCTTGGTATCAATCAAAGATATGCTCAGCTCAGGCTCGCTCACGAGCGGTCTGGCCAACTCAATCACGATCCGCTGAGGCATAGGAGTCTTCGGATGCTTGCCAAGGTTTATTTGGCCAAAGTGGTCCTTGATCCACGCCGTCTCATCCTTGCCGTCAAACACCAACTCTGTCGTGTCACGGTTGTTGAGATTGATGCGCTTGAACGTCTCCTCCAGAAAAGCCGTTGGATTTCCGAGCTGCTTGTAAAGATCCAAGGCTTCGTCCGTGCGCTTGGTTGTTCCGTCCGGAGCTTTGGTCGTGCGCGCCGGCAAACCAATCATGTTGCGCACACACCGTTCAACTTCCGAGCTCATCGAGACAGGGTCGTTGTCGTCGTCCGCTCGGCCTTCGTGACGCATCCTCAAAACGTCCACAAAATCGCGGAGGTAACTGCGCGTCTCATCCGGTGAACAGGGTGAAATCAAGATGCGGGTCTTGTCTCCCTTTCGGACTTCAACTTCGCACAGGGTAGTGCGTCCGCTCGCCGTGCTGAGCGCTGTGCCGCCCTTTTCGTCAACGAGCCCGAGTATGCCGCAAATCGCAGTCGTCTTGCCAACGCCGATTGAGCCGATAAAGGCAATGATGTGGTCTTTCGTCAGCAGGAATTCGCGACTACTTCGCAGATTGGCCCTGAGTAGTTTCAACTGATTCAGCAACGGCTGATTTTCCTTCAGCTCGACTTCCAAGGCGGCGATTTCCCGCGCAAGCGAGACTGCTTGTTGAAGGGCTTTGGTTTCTCTTTCGAATGCGGCCTGATTTGTATTCATGGTTCAGGTTAAAATGGGCTATTATCCGGCTTTGGCGGATTGAATCGGTGAATCAATTGTTGGATACGCTCTGGCACACCGTATGATTTCTTTACTATTCTGTTATTTTCGCACGCGGCTTCCATGCGCCGGAGTTGATCGGCGGAAAAGTCCTTAAGACCTTCAAGTTTTTTGGAAACAGCGATTGAAGTATTGAACGACCTAGCTTTTTCTAAAGCCACGATCAATGAATCCCTCATAATATCGGCCGTTGTTCTGTGCTTCAGCAGCAAGTCGACAATATTCGAAGCGAGCGGCTCGGGTACGTCCAATTTGCCAGGTAATCCTTGTTGCTTGCCTATGAATCCGTATGGGTCAAGCCCGAGCCTGATGGCGATCACCAACGATCCTTTACCTAGCGCAAAACCAACTTCTTGATCGGTCCACTTGCTTTCATGGAATCCTGGCATGAGCAATGCCGCTAATGCGTGCATAGAAGAAAGGGCTAATTCAATTTCAGTTTGCCATAATTTATTGGGCTCAATGTCTTCGTGAGCGACAAACGAATCCACACCCCATTTTAGCAGCTCCGACTTCAGCTTTGATACCCCCGCCTTCTCCGCTGAAATGTGACTGAGGAATAGGCGCAACATGCCGGGACTCCAGAGATGCTCCACATCAACGGGCCCGGCTTTTGGAGCGAGTGATTTGGCTGGTTCTTCCAAGACTGGCCGAATAGCGACATTTTGAAGCCATTGATTTTCTGCGGGAGGTAACACCTTGGCGAATTTCCCAGAGATGAGCTCTTCCATCTTCCGCACGTCAGATTCGACAGGCGCGAAAACTTTCATCGGTAACTCCAGAACCAGTTTGAATAGATATTGACCACCATCCCAATTATCGTAGCCCGTTTCCTCTATTCTAGCCTTGGCATTTTCAAGAACATCACAAGCCGCGCGGTTGCCTTGGGCACGGAACAACTCCGCAAGAGTCGCCACCACCGTTTCGGGGCTGAGATGGAATTTCCCGGGTGGTGCCTCGTTCATACGACCTCCATTTTGAGTTCGACCTGCCCCGACAACAGACGCGGCAGCAGCAGGTCGCGCGTACGACGGAGGTTTTGGATTTGGCTGTGCAGCTTGAAAATGAGCCGGAAGCCCGGCGCGACGATGGCGGAGAAGCGGTCGAGCAAGGCGCGCGGCGGCTGGGCAATCTGGAAATCGTCAAAGCATTGCTCCTGCACCCGCTGGCGTCCGGACGCGCCGGACATGCTCTTGATGGCAACGCCTCGGAAATCGTCGCTGCGGGCAAGAAGATAGACGAACTCCGGCGTGAGGGTACGCGAGCGCAAGACAATGAACTCAGTTGAGCCGAATCCGACAGCTTTCGGATCAGGCAGGAATTGGACGAAGCCGGTCTTGCCGTTCTCCAGGCAGGGTGTGATGCGGGCAAAAAGCATGTCGCCGTTCTGGAATTTTGCGCCGCTGTTGCCTGTGCGGGATTCGATGTCGCTGATGAGCATCGAATCGTTGGAGAGACAACCCATTGGCACAAACGGCTTCTCGCCGTCACGCGGGACGGTGACTCGCGGATTGATGTCCATGCATTCTGGTACACGCGTCACCTGCCAGCCTTGGGGGATGTCGCCGAGGGCGGAGGCGACGCGCGGGTGCTTTTCGTGGCCGGGGAAGCGAAAGTGGACAAACCACTCGCGGTAGAGGGCGCGCGCCATCGCCTCCAAAATCCGGATGCGCCGCATCAATGGGTTCGGAAGCGCTTTGGCCGAACTGCAAAAGCCCAAGGTGAGAATGTTGGCCGCAATAAACAATTTTAAAAGTTGATGCATAAGGAATTGTTCAAGGTCAATTTTCGCCCGTGACTCATCGTAATGAACGAGCACAGCAAGGTGCAAGAAGCGTTTTCCCAAGCCGCGAAAGCAAAGTTTCCGCACCCGTCATTCTTACTTTTATGCTTACTTTCCGCCTGCCAGCGGGCCTGTTTCTAAGAACCCCCTTTGTTGTTAATGGTTTCGGAAGATGGTGGAGGCGGCGGGAATTGAACCCGCGTCCCAAGTCAACCAACCAGCCGCGACTACATGCTTAGCCTGAACCAGATTTTCTGCTGTGCGATGCCGTCCAGGCTCGATTCGCACTGCCTAGTCCGCATGAAATTTTCTCGGTCAATGACGCGCGGTCCCCGCCATCAACCATGCCTGCAATGGCGTTCCTCCAGCTTAGCAGGTGTCTGCCGGTGAACGTCGTGGCCTTAGGCCGCGAGGGCTAATTCTTCGTTAGCTTTTTAGTTTTGATGCGATGATTTACGAGGCCAACGCATCGTCCTCGGCATGCCGCCTCTGGCGTGTTCACATGGTCGAAACCAGTGCGCCCCCAACAATTCGGCTCCCACCATGTTCGACCACTTTGGGTCCGTGGTCAAGTTAATGCCAGCCGATTTTGGCGTCCGCCAGGGCCGCTCTACTAAAGTCGCCCTAATGGCAAAAGCATGGACCATGCAGGGGGGGCACGGGCCACTGGCCCGTCCTGCCGGGCTACCAGCCCGGCTCAGCGGAGAGCGGCGCACTTAGGGAAACGGTTTCCGCATGCAAACAGAGCGCCTCACCCGTTCCGTCCGGCGGGTCGCCGGACGGTACGGGCCAGTGGCCCGTGCCACCCCTGTTTGCATCCGCTTGATAATGCCGCTTTAGAGCGCCCCTGGGCGTCCGCGAGGGCAAAACCAGCCGCCCAGTCATCCTTTTGGGGTCGCGTGGTTGCCATCGTTATCTGGGTTGGGGCCACAAAATCGATCGCGCGGATATACAAAACACGGGCCTTCGGTGTCCTATCAAATGAGGACTGAAGCATGAACACGACTGACCTGAAACCCGATGCGCGACGCGGCCACTGCCCCGGCTTCACGCTCATGGAGTTGCTGGTGGTTATCGCGATCCTGGCCATCTTGGCCGCGATACTGTTGCCAGTTTTAAGCCAGGCAAAGGATCGGGCCATGCGAATCCAGTGTGCCAGCAATCTCCGGCAATGGGGACTGGCCGTCACGCTGTATGGCAGTGATAACCAGGAGTGCTTCCCGGTGAACGCCACGGCTGACGGAGCCAGCGGTTTTTCTTGGATGGGCCTGAGTCTGAACACTAACTTTTATCCCAATTACTTGCATCCCAACCGCCCGGGCCTTGGTGAAACCCATGGAAGCTTGATTTTCCTTGCGCCCGGAGCGGTGTCAGCGCAGTTTTCATCGTGTGATCCGCTTTCGATCCTGAACCACAAGCCATGCACCTGGTGATGTTTGACATCGACGGCACGCTGACCGAGACCATGGCGGTTGATGCGGAGTGTTTTGTGCGCTCGCTGGCCGAGGTGTGCGGTTTCACCGGCGTGGAGACGGATTGGTCGCGCTACCCGCACACGACGGACTCAGGCATTCTCCATGAGCTTTATTTGACGCGTGTCGGACGGCCTCCGTCGGCTGCCGAGATGGCACATTTTCGGCAGCACTTTATTGGCTTGCTCACGCAGGCTTCATCCGTGGCGGCCTTTGCCCCCAT